>Ga0222719_10002337_pt1 | contig 17412 bp, 8 predicted proteins | sample C33_34DmetaG_FD_165039 | JGI IMG/M metagenome (GOLD analysis project Ga0222719, IMG submission 165039) | Estuarine water microbial communities from San Francisco Bay, California, United States - C33_34D | ecosystem: Environmental > Aquatic > Marine > Unclassified | place: USA: California... | reverse complement strand
GGAATTTTGTTTCTTACATTTGGTCATAAATCTTTCTCTCTTGATACAGAATACACTGGCTTTGTACGTCGTATCGAAGTTGAAAAGATTCGACGTCTTCACGAAAGCAAAGATATCTGTCTCATGACAACTCTTGGTGTCAGTCCGTCGGGTGAAGTCTTTAATGTCAATTCGGAAAGTCTGGCAGCCGCTGCCGCTGGGGCGCTGAAAGCAAGTAAGGTTGTCTTTTTCACAGAGCAAGAAATGGAACTGCGTCACAAACGAGGTGGAACCAAAATTCAGAGTTTGCGAATGTCGGATGGACGGAATTTGCTAAAACATGCTGATTTTAATGTCCATAAGAAGGGATATGTGACTTTGGGACCCGGCGTGCCCGAGGATTTCGATCGTCCCGCTCTTAGTATGCTGCTCAAGATTGGCTACTCAATCCAGGCTTTGGAGCAGGGAGTGAAGAGGGCGCACATTATTTCACCAAAGCATGGCTCTCTGCTACAAGAGCTGTATACAAGAGATGGAAGTGGAACCTTGGTGTCGGGTGACTTGTACGAAGGAATTCGCGAGGCTACCGTCGACGATGTGGCAGGGATCCATGACCTTATTTCTCCTCTCATCAAGATGGGGACTTTGATTGATCGACCCAGAGCACAGTTGGAAAGGGATATCAGTAAATATCACGTCTACACGCGAGATAACCATATTGTTGCGTGTGGTCAGCTGAAAGTGTTCGAAGAGGGATTCGCGGAGATTGGTTGCCTTGTCGTAAACAAAGACTACCGCGCTCGGGGTAGAGGAGACGCCATGCTGGGATACCTTGAACGTCTTTGCTTAATGAAGGGGTGCCCTACGGTATTCGTTTTGAGCACCCAGACCATGGAGTGGTTCGTGGAGCGTGGCTTCGAGGAAGTGGGGGTCGATAAACTGCCGGCGAGTCGACCATATAACCATGAACGGAAGAGCAAGATATACATGAAGAAAATCGAGAGCGTTCGTGATCTCGATGCCAGTGAGCTCTGGTGGAATCGGTAGTCGGGTTACCGCAAAGTATGGGCGTTGGATTGCTGTGTGATGTCTCCTCACAAGAAGCTCTGCATTTTAGACTATTAGATCATTGGCCAACGTAGATTTACTTCTTATGGTACTTCCTAATCTTCGCCATGCAGAAAGAGGAAGCTCTCTCTTTGTGGGTACCTTTCCGAATTTGGGAAGAACTCACGCAAATTCGTTCACGAAACAAGAGTACTAGTTTAGATTGTTTTTTATATATATTTCTGGGGAGTATCCAGTAGGTGGGACGATCTAAGTAGGAGATACATCCGACGCATCAATATGCGGGAGGGGGTAGATCCTCGTAGTCTACGTCGCCAACTGGAAGAAGTTCGGGTAGGGTTGGGTTCTCAAACACGACCTCGGCGTCCTGGTCGCCATCGTCTCCGTCAATGACACCCACGTCCGCTTCGAATCCAGGGAACTTGAATCCGACGGGCTTGTCAGAGGAGAACTTGACCGTTCCTTCAGGGCTCTTGAAAGAGAAGGAGAATTTCTTCTTTCCCTCTTCGATTTGTAGACCTTCGACCTTTCCAAAGTGATCGAGAAGCTGGTGGACCGGGTCGTCTTCCGGCGCTCTGATAGTCACCTTCTTGAGCTTTCCAACAATCGGGAGAGTGGCACAGGGATGGTCCGAGTTGTTCCAGTTGATAAAGAAAGGACACACCCCACCCATTTTGTGACCGTAGAGGTACAGCATTTCCCACTTCCTCGGGGTACCATCCGCCTTGGAGCCAAACATGGTGATATGGTCTGGCGTGTAGCCAAACTTGCTGACCTCGTCCTTCAACTGTTCAGCACGAGATGTGCGAATGGCGAAGTGGAAGGGAGTCAATTCCTTGATCTTCTTGTTCTTGAGAAGCTCTCCAATGGGACCCGGTCCCTTTGGATCAGGAGCGATGATTTCAATGTACGACGCGTTCTCGAAGGAGACACGGGCGCACTTGATTCCCAAGCCCTTGATAGTTCCAGCGATTACAGCCTCAACACCAGTCTGCTCGTGGAAGGTCTTCATGGCCTCCTCGAGGTCACCAGCAGCCAAGACAATGTGGTCCAAGGCATTGTCGTCGACGTCGAGCTCTCGCTCACTGACTTCACTGTCATCGTCCTCTTCATCCTCGTCGTCATCGTCATCGTCTTCGTCATCATCGTCTCCTGCGTTCTCGGCATCCCAATTGGCCAACAACTCCTTCATGGCGGCATCTTCCTCATCGTCATCCGGATCTGGGTCAGTGACCGACTGAGAGGGAGCCTTGGAACGCTTCTTCTTGGGCTTTTTCTTGACTTCCTTGGCCTCGTACTTATCATCGTCAGAGTCATCGGAATTGCTGTTATCATCGGTAGCAGCAGCCTTGGGAACCTCTTCTTCCTCCTCGTCGGATTCCTCAGCCTCTTCCTCGGATTCGGAATCCGAATCGGCTTGTTTCTTTTTGAGAGCGGCTTTTTTGGCCGCCGCATCTTCATCGTCGGAATCATCGTCCGAGTCAACATAGAGTTCATCTTCCGTTGCATCCTTATCATAATTGTCCAACATGGCTTGCATCTTGGCATCTTCGCCGTCCGAAAAATCCGAATCACTGCTACTAGAACTCATGGTCACTTAAAAACGTTTGATCGTTGGTTTGAAAGAGTTAAAAGTAATGGAAGGGTTGGGAAAAGTGATTGAAGTAGATGATGGGATCGAGTATCGACTGAAACGGAGTCTTTCTTCAAGAATGTAAATGACACACCAAAGGAACGATAGATCCTCGTCGAAAAAGGTTTGTTTGAAAGTGACTATGTCTCTGCTGAGAAAGATTGCTCGAACGGGTCGGTCGGTCGTGAAGAGGGGGACGTTTTCGTGACTCTCTTGGTTGGGTCTCGCTTGATGGGGATTGGGAACGAGCAAGCAAGAATGTTTGGGTCTTGAGAGAGTACAGTTCTGGTCACAGTGACGTTGTTGAAAATGACCGGAATCGGTCTTTTCGGAGAGTATTGGGCTGGTAGGTTTCTACGAGAGTGGAGGTATTTCGTAGTGGGCGGATGTGCTTCTAATTTTTCAAATACAAGAATGACCACAAAATTGGCGTGAACCTCTTTCAATGACTGCTGCGAATTCGCGACTCCGTTTGTTCGTGTTTGAAATAACTATTAAGGACAAGGTGAATCTTGGTTGCTCGCACGGACGACGTCAGACCAAAGATATGGCCCGCCTCTTTTGCCACCATGTGAGGGTGTGAACAAGAGAAGGTACTCGTGCTTCCTGCAATGAATCATTGTTGAGGACCTTTCCAACACCTGTTAAGTCATAGAGACTGACGGATACAAACAAGGACGACGCAAGGGCCCCGTACAGTTGGGTTTTTTATTTTTAATTCTCTACCAGACACAACTACTAACTCATGAGACGCGGTGCAAGCATTGCCAATGCGGACAAACCGACGCGTCGCGTCGTGGCGGCCGATGTAGACGATCTCGAAGGCGGTGGAGGAACGTCGCAACAACAGACGACTCCCTTTTTAGCTAACAGTCCACCAAGTTTTGGCAATGGATCGTATCGATCGCAGAACAGTTCTGCCAGTCTTGGGAATGGCGATGGACCGTCGTCTTTGGATGTCACTTTTGTCAATGACGATCCGCAACAAAAGAAATCTGGATATCATCGGAGAAAAAAGGGAGTCAATGGGATTGCGCACGCCTACTTGACGGCACACTCTTCGGATTCCTTGCGCAATTATGTTATTTTGATTGCTCTGGTCACCTTTGGACTCTTTCCCTTTTTGTCGATGGAATGGTCCATTTTAATTATTGTCTACGGTGCTTGTGCCTTTGGAACGATTGCCAGTTTGTGGTTAAGTCGGGCAGTCTTACGATGTGATGATGGGACACCGGAAATGCGGGCGGTATCGGATCCCATCCGCGAAGGAGCCGAAGGATTTTTACGAGTTCAGTATTCGGCCATTGCCAAATTTGCGGTACCTTTGGCTGGTTTGATTGTTTTGAGTTATCAATTTCGTCCGCATTCGCAAGAACCAAAAGGTGTGGCGGTATTGGGAAATGGTGTCTTGGGGATTGTGGCTGCTTTGGGATTTGTCTTTGGAGCCGTCTGTTCCGCGATTTCGGGATATGTTTCCATGTGGGTAGCCGCACAATCCAATATTCGCGTAGCTTCAGCGGGACGACGCACATATGGAGAAGCCTTGGTGGTGTGCTTTCGAGGTGGGGCCTTTTCGGCCGTTCTCAACTTGACACTCTGTATCACTGGAGTCACCACACTCTATACCATTCTTCATGCTACATTTACAACTTCGGATGGACGTTTGTCTTCGACAGATATACCCATGTTGTTGGTTGGGTATGGCTTCGGCGCTTCCTTTGTGGCTCTTTTTATGCAATTGGGCGGTGGAATTTACACCAAGGCTGCCGATGTCGGCGCCGATCTCGTTGGCAAAGTCGAACAAAGTATCCCCGAAGATGATCCTCGCAATCCAGCAACCATTGCCGATCTCGTCGGAGACATGGTGGGAGACTGTGTCGGATCATCCGCTGATGTCTTCGAATCGGTTGCGGCCGAAATTATTGGTGCCATGATTCTAGGCTCGACGCTGGCCGACGAAGCCACCATGAATCACAAATATGCCGCCAAGTTTGTCTTTTTTCCACTCATTGTTCACGCGATGGATATTATTGTGTCCAGTATTGGCATTGCCTTTGTGGGTGTCACACGAGATACTGCCGACAGTGATCCTATGAAGGCCTTGCAAAAAGGATACCGTGTGGCCCTACTCTTGTCCGTCGTTGGCTTTTACATCATCACACATTGGCTGCTCAGCTTTCCCGAGAATCCCGGGAGCGCTAACAAGTTCTTTTGCTGTGGTGTGGTCGGCATGGCCTGCGCCTATGTAATCGTGTTATCGACACAGTACTTCACCGACTATGCGCATCGTCCCGTCCAAAGCATTGCTGAAGCCAGTACGACGGGACACGGTACCAATATTATTGTTGGTGTCAGTGTGGGTATGAAGGCAACCTTTATTCCCACCATTACTGTGGCAATTGCTGTGCTCATGGCGTACCATTTGGGAGCGAGTACGGGCATTGGCGATGGTCGCAATGCGGGTTTGTTTGGGACGGCCGTGGCAACCATGGGTATGCTGAGTAATGCCGTTTACATTCTATCTATGAACAATTTTGGTCCGATTGCCGACAATGCTGGTGGTATTACAGAAATGTCTATGCAACCGGAAAAGATTCGAGACGTGACCGACCGATTGGATGCCGCTGGGAATGTCACCAAGGCGGTTACGAAGGGATATTCCATCGGATCTGCGTCAATGGCATGTTTTCTATTGTTTGGTGCCTTTATGGACGAATTCTCCGAGTTTAGCGGTCGTCCATTCCGGACCGTCGACATTGCTGTGCCAGAAGTTCTAGTGGGTGGTTTGATTGGTTCCATGATTATCTTTTATTTTACCGGTCTCGCTATCTCTGCTGTCGGCCGAACGGCGCATGAAGTTGTTATTGAAGTGAGACGACAGTTCAAGGAGAATCCTGACATCATGTCCTACAAAGCCAAGCCCGACTATGAAAAGTGCGTTGGCCTGGTTACACAAGCCGCCTTGAGGGAGATGCGATTTCCTGGTTTGGTCTGCGTCGCGACTCCCATTCTGGTGGGCTTGATATTTCGTTTTGTCGGTGAATCCTCCGGCCGAATATTGTTAGGTGCCGAAGTCTTGGCTGCCTACCTTATGTTTGGGACGGTTACGGGTATTCTCATGGCGCTCTTTCTGGACACGGCGGGTGGAGCTTGGGATAACGCCAAAAAGTACATTGAATTGGGACATTTTGGTGGAAAGAATTCCGAAGCACACAAGGCTTCAGTGACTGGGGATACTGTGGGTGATCCGTTCAAGGATACTGCTGGTCCGTCGCTGCATGTGGTGATCAAACTTCTCAGTACGACCATTCTGGTGGCAGGGCCTCTCTTTATTGCTAACGTCAAATATTAAGTAATGACGTACGACAATGTTAAGAAAATCGCTTGAGATTGGTAAAACCTACGAGACATCCTCCTTAATCGTCGTCGCTACTGTCGTCACTCAGTTCCGAGGGTCGCACACACATCTTCATGAACTCTTCAAACTTGTTGTTCTTCTCACCGCCAGATTCTGGTAGAGAGGAAGATGTCATGGAAGCCACGTGTACGGTATCGATAGGTGCCCGATAGCTGGCCAATGGATCGGCTCGTACTTGCTTGCCGGTTTCCACCACACGAATCGTTGGCGGTGCATCAATGTCTAATCCTTGCAATTCATCCCATTCAAACAAAAGTGCATCGGTCCGTGGACTCCAGACATTAAAGTCTAGAATCCAGACTTTTTCATTCTTGTCAATATAGGCGTCCCACACATAATTAGCAATGGTACCCTTGGCGAATCGCGGATGCACAATTTCATCAAAGAATTCAATGAGTAAACTTTGAAACAAGAAACGATCCCGAAGCAGGTGTGGATAATGCTGCGAATGATGGCGTTGACTGACCGCAATCAACTCGTGTCCTCTCACAAAGCATCGAAACTCTTGACTAGGATACAGTGTACACCATTTTCGCAACGCCAGGGTCGGTGTAAAGTCAGAAGATGACAGAGTCGTCTTGATTTTGCTGTCTGCCGTTTTGGAGTCGTCCTCCGTGGTGGTGGTGGTAGTAGTTTGCAACGCGTATTGCAAATCGTACATACAAAAATCACTGGCCTTTAACAATAGGTAGACATCCCCAGGCGTTTGGCATTGGAGTCCACTACTACTACTACTGCTACTCGTACCCGTCATGTTTCCGGTAATCCACACGGCATCCTTGGGTGCCGACCAATTCAATTTGGGCATGGCCGATCCACCCAAAGCCTCGATCGCTTGAGAAATGGCCCTATCCAATTCAGGAAATGACAATTCGTTCGGTTGTTTGTTAGTAGCTTTCTTGGATTCGGGTTTCTCTTCCTCCTCTTGTTGACTTGTAGAGGACCAATCAGTATCGTCCATGGTACTGTTGTCGGGCAACAAGGTGGATGTTTTGGCACCAGCGGGCAAATAAAAACCTTGTCCTCCAGTATTATTCGTATTGTCTAACAAGTAGGATTGTACAAAGTTCTCGGGTAATGGAACAAATATGGTTTGTATGGTAGCCTTGGATCGACAAAGAGCATTGTCAGTGGCTTGTAGGTCGTCGTAAAAACTTGGATACCAGGATGCAATTTGACAAGCCAAAACTTCGTCACGGTTGGCTTCCTCCATTATGGATGTCATGATTTATTATTATTATTGAGTGAACACTCGGACGAAATTGAATGATAGTGTATTGATGTGTAAATGTAGGAGACGTGTATTTTTGAGGAATGTAAATCAGTGCGTCTCAAGGCGGAGGCGAGTGTGCGTCTGAGAAAGGCGGAATCTTTGACTCGTTCTATCGATTCGTTTATGGTGGTGGTTGATCTTCGACTTGGACAGCCTGTTGCAATTGTCGCGACACTCGAGCCTGAGCAACGGACCGTTCGGTTAAAAAAGCGACAGATCCTTTGGATAATTGCACGTAGACACCTCGACTGTCGTCGTTTGAAGGATTCTTGTTGTGGTCCTTTCCTTTTCGTTTGGAAATGTACGACAATTCTTGTTGCGCAACACGCAATTCTTCGATAGAAGGGAGTGGAAAGGATGGACCGGTTGTGACAGGAGACTTGGAAGGGGACATGGGGTGCCTCTTAATGTCCTCTCGGTAAAAGAGTTGATGGTTAATGCACTGCTGAATCCAATTGAGGATGACCACTCGATCGATCTTTTCGCCATGGTCAACAAATTCGTGCGACGACGTTGTGCTCTAAGAAGCTTTACATGTGTTGTCTAAAAAGCCCCAACCTTATCTGTCTGAACATCTTTTCGTGCGCGATCTTACGAGTGACACCGAGGAGCCGATGACTGTCGTCAGTCGACAACCATATCTTGTTGTTGTTTGGTTTGGATCATACCAACGACACAAAAAGCCAAACACTACAAACTCTGCACCAACCCAAACGTTACACCATGAAGATTCCATTTGTATTCTGTTTGGCCATTCTATTGACCTCGTCTACATATGCTTGGACCAGTCGTCCCCAACAACAACCACAACCACCAAAGGCCGTTGTTACCCGCCACGACTTTTTCCAAAGCTTATTGGTGGGTGCCGTCGTTGCGGTACCGATTGTAACCAATGCCGCACCCTTTGATCCTGCGACATTTTCTCATCAATACAATGATCCTAAACATCCCAATTGTAAACGAATTGTGGTGGTAAAACCCGATGGTACCGTCAATCTTAGTGGAACCGATGGCACTCCAGGATGTCCCGAAGATGGTAGTGGTAATGTTTGGCGATTGGTGGGGGAAGTGGAAGGTGATAAAATATTGGTGGACTTTTCGCCAAAGGTATGGATGACTTGAAAAAGACGCATGTTCCTGGAGGACTCGGTTTTTTTTTATTTTTTGTGTTTCGATACCACACCCCACTAAACGTGATTTTCGTTTTCGTGTTTCTTTCTCAACAAAAAAGGGTGGACCATCCAATCTCAAGGGTGTGTGGGAAGAAAAGGATGGACCAGGTATTCGTTGGCCCGATGGAAACAAGTGGACTGTGAAATAGTCGTAAAAAAAATATTCGATTCGGTTAGCAGCTCTAGAGGTAATCAAGAGAGTTTTCGTTAATTCGTAGATTCAAGTGGCCAAAGACCAAGAAAGATATCATAAACTGTATTCATCCAACCAACATGCCCATTCCAGATGACCATGTTACGAACGACCGCACGAGGATCGGCTCTTGTTAGATACTCGTAATGTAGGTGGTATCCTCCACCGTCGCTTCGTAATTACAACCTTGAACCCTAATTAAATTATTTTGGAGTCTGGACGGCGTCCGTATGAGGCGGTGGACCATTCAAAGCAAGGCGGCGCAGTGAGAAAACACATTTCTTCGTTTCAACGCTATCGTCAAGGAAAGATAGAAACCAAGGCAAACTACTACTGTGAGACAGATCTGTGTGAGCTTCATCAAGCCCTATTGTTGATAAAAAAGGGGGTCTCTCTTGGGTGTCGACGGACGTCAGATAATAATCCTGCTATCAAGAACTTTTGTTTAGAATAATGAGTGCTGTCACTGCCACTTCTGCCGCCGAACGTCAAGCGTTGGAAACCAAAGTGACCATGACGGCGCTACGAAAACAGATTACGCCGAGCATGATTCATCCGATTGATAAGGAAAAACATATTATGAAAGGTGATGTAGTTAAACAAATTAGTAACAATCTGACGGAACGACAAACTCGTGTACACAAAGAACCTAAAGGACGGAACGTGTCGGGACGACCGTGGAAGGTTCGGACGCAGAAGCGGGCGTCGAGTCTGATGAAAACCAAGGCCAACAATCAAGTCAAATCATGGGAGGAGCGGCAAGCGGAAAAACGGAAACGACAGGAAGCCAAAGAACTCCAAAAAGAAATGCTCGATGAAAAACGGCAAAAGATTGAAGCCAAGAAAGAACGAAAGCTTGAGCAAGAGAAACGACGGGCAGAGAACGAACTAAAGGCATTGGAGGCCAGCAAGGGAATTCAAAAATTAAACGCCAAGAAGGTGGGAGTGACCCTCAAGGCGTTGTCGAAGAAACAATTGCGACAAATCAAAAAATCCAGAGTCAACACCAGGACGGGTGTCGTCGAATATGTTCCAGCATATGCAAAGTGATGCAGGCACGTTCTTGTACCTACTTGATTGCATTCTATCGGATGTCATATGGTATGATACACTGTGTTACCCGCTTGGTGCAACGTATCATTATTGTCGATGAAAGGATCAGGACACCGTCTCGGTAGAGGTATGTAAGACATTCGTCCCGTCGCACGACGACCACAACCCTGTTGAATCAAAGAGCCACAGGTAATTTCCTATTTCAATAACATCGAACTCTCGATATTTTAGCATCGATTCTCGCTACTGTAATGTTCACACCAAATTTAACACTCATTACTATTCAAATGCCGTCACTAGCATCGTGTCGTACACGTTTCGAATCTCTACTCTAGAAGTCGGCACCCTGGCCATGTTGCAAACTAAACACACAGATCATCGTATCAGGACTTTACCATAGAAGAGTCCCTGCTACCATTGCGATTGCCAGCGTCGTCCATGATACGGACGACATGACGGTATAGGCACTACTACAGTCTGGCTTTTCACAACCTGCCGCGCAGGATTGAAATTGGCTATCTAATTGAGGCTTACACGCACTGCAACATTCGGCAATTTTACAAAACGCCGTAATCGATTCTCCACATGTTGGAGTCCCCAGTGGCCATGATGGACACGTGCCATTGCATCCTTTATCAATCAAACACACGTCAAGTCGTAATGATGTTTCGTTGCACAACTTTGCATCGACAGAGTACGACGAAAGAACAAGAAAAAAGGGAAGTAGGACGAGCAAGACAGAGTTGTGTGTGATTAGAGTCTTCATGATGACTCGATAAAGGCTTGAATCAACGACAAAGACGTTATTCGAGAGACAACAACGACGAAACAAGCACGATCAAGTCATGTCATGGTGTCTTCGGTGGCTTGCGCGAAGCCATTTTCAAATATCTCGTCTAAAAAGGAACCCTGCAACCTACCCTAATGATGCTGGATGACAGACGGACACGCGTCATTCTCCGGGTTTTTATGAAAAGGGGGTGTACGGAATTCGCAATGCGCCCCCTCTTATCCCCGGAACAAAACGAAGGAATCAATAAGAATTTTGTCTCCTAGAATGTCGTAGTATGTTGAAGATGTTAAATGTATCGACTTTTTTGGCCAAAGGGGATGACGTGTGCGTGCGGCATTGGGAACTCAACTTCCGGCCTCCAAAAAACTTCTACAACTCTCCTCAAACCTCATAATCCCAAAGGTGAGTGCCAATTCCTCGAAAGAGATGAAATGTTCGGATGTTGACGAAAAACTGATGCCAGGGTCGACTGTTGAGCGTGTTGGAGCCCTTTTGATTGCGTCTTGACCACTGTTGTTGATCCTATGTTCGTTTGTGGGGGTGTTTGTCGTTCGGTTTCGGAAATTCCGAATTTGGGTCGTCTTGTTCGAACTGTGGTCGGTAATTGTTCGTTGTCCAAAGGTCACAATGTGTGACATCCGATCGACTTGCCCTCCGACTTTCAAGACAACCTTCCTCTCTTACTAAAGAAAGGGTCTCTTGGAGTCTGGAAGCGAAATCCTTGTCGTTGGGATTAGGAACTCTTGCATTCGCATTTCCAACATTGGACTGCGAGTGGAAGGTCATTTTTCACCATCGGCATTGCCTCGAACGGCTGACATTGGCATGAACCATCACTCATGACCTTCGAATAGACTGTCTGTGATGGTAACTCGCCTGGGATTCCGGCTATTGCATGATTTGAACAGAGTTCTTGTTCAAATTCTGCTCATGGTCGCAAACGTACTTTTGCCTCCGCCGAATTCTTTTTGGACGGTCACACGCGCAAGTACGAGTTCTCTACGAGCGGCACTCCCATGCGCTTGGGCAGCGGCGCGTTTCGCCATGGCAAGGATGGGCCATTCCTACAAGACCGGAAACAGAATTCGGTGCCGTGACGTCATGTGCGAGAGTTTTAGCCAAGGTGACTGTTCTGATTGGCTGTTTGCTGCCTTTAAATTTCGACCTAATTTCGACCTCGTGACCCTTGCTAACGTCAAAACGTCTTAATTTGAGCGTGTCGATCCATCACTCACATTTTGAAACTTTTCCTTTCCCTACTCCTTTTAGTTGACAGAGCAGTATTGAAACGACCGACGAAACGACAAGATATGAAATTCGGAAAGACTCTCTCTGAAAAGACATTGAAAGAATGGCGTTTTTATGCTGTAGACTACAAAGCTTTGAAAAAGACCTTGAAAGATGACGCCGACAACAAGCCCGACGATGCTGAATTCTTCCGTCTATTGGAAGAAAGTGAACGCAAGTTGTCCAAGTTTTATCATGACAAGGAAAAATGGGCCCGTGGTTACATGGAAACCCTCGAAGAACGCGTCGCCAGTCTACGTGAGGTCTCGCCTGGTGAATCCCCGACTGTCTCGGCCGCGGCTTCCGAGTCGACCGACTCCATCTCGGAAGATGACTCGCTCTCGGGCGATGAAAACAACGAGAAGAGCGAGAACATTACCATTGCTCCCGAGCTCGAAGAAACTTTTACCAAGTTGTCCAAGCGCCAGTCCTTTGGAACCAAACAATCTTGGTTGAAGGATGAGTACCGCAAGATGGGAGCTTCCAAGCACTTCAAGGCCTTTATCTATGCCAAGAAATCCCTCGCCACGTTCGATCGTGAACTTTCGTTCTTGTTGGAATTCTTGGATCTCAACAAGACAGCCTTCTCTAAGATTCTCAAGAAGTTTGATAAGCGCACTGGATCTTCTATCCGCGAGGGTAAGATGGCCGAAATCGTCAAGTCGCACGCCTTCTTGGACGGCGAAGTCCTTCGTGATCTCAAGGAGCATGTCGGGTCCCTAATTGATGAAGTGAACGCTCTCAAGCCTCAGCTTCCTGAAGGATGGGAAAACCGCAAGGTTTACACCATTGGCTGCTTCGATCTTTTCCATCGAGGCCACCAAAACGTACTCCTTTCGCTCCGAGAATTTGGGTACTACATTGTCGCTGGAATCCACGATGACGAATCTTACTTCAAGCTCAAGAACAAGTACACAATTGACAATCTTGAGACGCGTATGGCCAACGTCAAGCCCTACGTTGACCAGATTTACGTCATTCCCTCTACTGACCCGCTTCTCTATATTAAAAGCATGGTCAGCCAGCAAGATATCTACACAGGAGCCTGCTGCTACGCCCGAGGAGATGACATGCTGAACTTCCCCGGCCGTGAATGGGTGGAATCGGTCATGCCAGTTCACTTTGTGCCTCGTACGGAAGCCTGCAGTTCGACGTTGATCCGCACGATCTACCACGCCGACGACGAAGAAACTCGAAAGAAGGCGGCCTTTGCCAAAACTCGCTACGACGGCAAACCTATCGACGAAGATGGCAATGTCTTGAAATTCAGCAAGGCTGTCTCTACGTAAAAGTGAGGCGGTACTGGATACAAAAAAGATATTTGTGTTTCTGTTTGGCTTTGCATTTTTATCATCACAAGTGCTCTTCTCACGCCAACTATCCGATAGTATTTTACATTTTTAGCTCATTGCGCTTTTCGGCAAGATTCCTCAATCCAAATTAGTCTCGTAGTAAGATAGGTGTATGGCATTAGTTTAGTCGCTATCGTCGTCGTCGTCGTCGTCGAGAACAGCCTGGTTCGATCGCTTGGCATGCTTCTTTACAACGAATGTTTCTTCTTCCTCCTCGTCATCATCGTCTCCCATGACGATGTCATCGTCGTCGCTGCTTTCTTCCTTGGCGGCGGCCGCAGCACTCTTCTTTCGTTTGGCTGCATGCTTAAAGTCTTCCTCTTCTTCGTCGTCGTCATCGTCCATGTCTTCTCCGTAATCGTCCATGTCGTCTTCGAAGGCCCGGCGTTTCATTGCCTTGATATCCGTCGTGTCGAAATCTCGATCGTCTTCCTCGAGATAGGCACGATTCATTCGTGGACGACGGTAACCACCTCCTCCTCCATATCCACCACTTGCTCGACTTCTCTTGTTCTTGGCGACCTTGTCTAAATCTTGTTTGACACGGATACGCTCTTGCTTTAACTTTTCAGGATCTTCTTGCGTGACGACTTCGGCAATACGAGCCTTCTTGATGGTCTTTTGACGAACCGCCACTGTGAGTGACTTGTGGGCTTCGGATTGTAACGATGACGGACGGATCGTCCATCGAGAGGCCATAGGTCCCATGCATTCCAAGACTGTATCTTCGGTAGCTTCTTCCTCGGGACTACCGTCATCGCCGTCTTCATTGTCCTTGGCCGTTTTGGCTGTTGCTTTTTGTGACAAGTACAAATAACCATTGATACCTGGAAACTTGTAGACTCCCTCCTTGTTTTCGTCGGCATTAGTCTTGGGCGCCAGAAAGGTATCGATTTCAAAGGCTTCCTTTCCAACATGAAGAGTCCAAGATCCATCGTCCCATTGCACGAGTCGGGTATTTGATTCCCGAAGGAGTTTCCCTGCGGCATCCCGTTCCAAATCCTCACTATCATCCAAGGGGTTCGATGGACCACTGGACCCAGCGGTTCCTTTACGTTTGTACCGCCATCGCATAAGATTGTGCACCGCGGCTCCGTAATACTCTTCCTCGGCTGCAATGTCGTACGTGTTGGGGTCAAAGGCTTGTGTCTGAATGCCCACAATGTTGGGTAATTTCGTAATTTGCAGTTTTGTACTTGGTGCTGGATCAGGCCGAGTCATTTCTGGGACGGTCCAATTCACAGTTTCAGGTTTTCGTTCGGGTGACGCTTGCTGTTCTCTATTTTCTTGTTGTTGCCGTTCTTCTTCTTCGGCTTCACTGTCATCTCCCCGCGGCGGTCCCGTCCGTGCTGGAGGCAAACTACTGACTGATGGTCGATGGACATCCCCACCCATCGTCTTGGAAGATACACCAACTACATCACCCTTGTCGTCAAATTCGACATCGTCTTCGTCGTCATCGCTGTCGTCTCCAAACAAATTCGATGTCGAAGGTGCTGGCTTGGCATTTGCTTCTTTTTCTGGTTCGTTTGCTTTGGTTTCTTCTTCTTTTTCAACATCACCATCGTCGTCGTCATCATCATCGTCTAATAGATCATCATCGTCATCACTGTCGTCTTTCTTTTCCTTGGCTGTTTCTTCCTTTGTTTCTTCTTCGTCTTTGGCCGAGTCCTTACTTTCCTTTGGCTCTTTGGCCGCCGAATCCTTTGGCGTTTCGTCTTCGTCGGACGAAGATGACGAATCTCCAAACAAGGCACGTGATGACGACATGGTCTCGTTTGTTATCTTTTACGACTTGTGCAGGACGACCAATTAGAGGAATGCCTATCCACGATACTTGCAAAGGACGTCTGGCTGTGGTGGTCACTTTGTAATGTGTCGCTGCTGCACCATTGAGAGAGGATATTGCGCCGCGGCGGAGGTCTGGCCATGGCTCGTAATCGTGGATGCGTACGGTAAGGATACGGATATCAAAGATCCGAAAGGATTAGCCTTTTCCTTACTGTAGAACATAAAAATGAGGCCAGCGATGACTGACGAGGTGTGCACAAGCACGAGGCACAAGCCGACGACAACTTCCTAAGGTCTTTATCTTCGAAGACTCTCTTTATCAAAGTCGTATCATTTCACGCATCTGACAGTGAATCAAAGCTCCCAGTTTGTCTAACGTGTAGCAAAACGGGCGTTTCGGAGAATTCGTAGAGTCAAATTTCTTGCTCTAGCATTATCGTTTACATGGTTGAGAAAGGAGACGACGTCTTGGAGACCGTCGAAGAGGAAGCCTTGTTTTTGGTTGCGATAGTCACTGTTGTTGTTGCCTTGCTCGTTATACTGCCAACCTTTTGTGGCGTTCGCAAAACAGTCGCCAAGGAAGATTAAGCAAGACTTTGAGTGCAACACAACGGAATCGACAGCATGGGAAACAACGGAGATCCATCCAAAGACATCGTCATCAAAGATGGAACAAGAAACAGATCGATAACAGTACCAGCCAGGTCGCAATCTACGATCCTTGCTACATCCGCTCAGTCATCGTTGTCCTCATCCTCAACCACCACTCCTGACAAACAAGAATCGGCCCAACCACAAAATTCTTCGTCACCGTCGTCGTTGTCCAACAATTTGATTGCTGGAGCGTGTGCAGGATTGGCCTCGCGGATGGTCACGGCACCGTTGGATTTGATTCGAATACGAAGGCAACTAAGTCCGCTCACTCTTTATCCGAGTGAATCTATTGTGCAATCATGGCGAAACATTTATCGCAATGAAGGAGGTATTGTCGCACTATTTCGGGGAAATTTGGCCGCTATTTACTTGTGGATGGGTTATACATCAGTTCAGTTTACAGTTTACAATTTTGCCAAGCAGCAACTGACAACCCAAACAAACGACGAGCGCAGCATATCTAGTGCACTGGCCGTAGTGGACTTTTTCCGAGGCAATGCCACAGCGACAGCCTTTGTGTCGGGGGCCGTCGCTGGAGCTTGTGCCACCTTGTCCACGTATCCCTTTGATGTGTGCCGCACAACCTTTGCAGCCAGGGGTGCAAACTCGAGTCAAGCTTCCACAGAAACGCATTCGTCGTCCAAACCTCCACCGGTGACAAAGACAGCCACCGAAACAACCGTCAAAGACGTCCGACCATCACGTCCGGCAATCCCCTTTCATTCCTTGGCCGAACCAGATTTGCACCACCATATTCCACTTCGTCCGGTACCCACGACAGCAACATCCTCAACCACCATGAAAAAGGTTCTAGACCAGGCCGTTGGAGCCACTTCCAATTCGTCCTCGTCGGCGGCATCAACGAATCGACCACCCCAAACACTTCTTGGCTTTGTACAACAATTGTACCAAACCAAAGGGTGGAAAGGCTTTTATGCCGGCTCAGGTCCAGCTGTCTTGCAAATTATTCCCTACATGGGTTTGAATTTCGCCCTCTATGACATTTTGACAACCAAACCAACAACCACGTCCAATGATGAGACGGGAACCAATCGCAAAAGCGTGAGTTTGTCAGCTTATGCGGGGAGCATTTCCGGTGCCGTCAGCAAGTTGTGCGTGTATCCCATCGATACCGTCAAGCGCCGATTGCAGGCGCAAGCCTTTTACGATACGCATACCAATGCGACGGGTGCCGCCGATAGCTTGGGAAAGACCCGACCAAATCAACAATATACAGGCATGGTCGATTGTTTTCAACGCATTCTGCGTGAAGAAAGTGTCTATAGTTTGTACCGTGGTGTGGTGCCAAGTGTCTTGAAGTCCACCATCGGTTCAGGTCTCTCGTTTGCCGTCTTTCGCTTTACCAAGAACGCGTTAGAGGCGGGAGCAGTATGAGATTCAGACGAGATAGTACCTGTTGTAGCCGACAAACTTGTACAAGTATTTATTCGGATTATCGATCAACCCCGATAGCGTTGAAAGATAAGGGTTGCATTGGTACCACCAAAACCAAAACTGTTACTCATAACCATAGATGGAACACTTTCGTCTTCGTCATGTAACGGTTCCGCCTTGTTTTGTACCAAATGGACAGCGCGTTGTCCCATAGTGGGACTTTCTGTGGAGGAACTGACTGGGTTGTCCAGATTCAAGGTAGGTGGAACCTTTTGCTCATGTACGGCTTGTATAGTAAAAGCAGCCTCAATAGCTCCAGCAGCCCCCAGCAAGTGCCCCGTGGCCCCTTTG
>Ga0222719_10002336_pt1 | contig 17413 bp, 20 predicted proteins | sample C33_34DmetaG_FD_165039 | JGI IMG/M metagenome (GOLD analysis project Ga0222719, IMG submission 165039) | Estuarine water microbial communities from San Francisco Bay, California, United States - C33_34D | ecosystem: Environmental > Aquatic > Marine > Unclassified | place: USA: California... | reverse complement strand
TAGGCTATAAACTGTGCCACGATAAGTTGCATCTTTTGGCAAGAATTCATCCATATAAATACCAATTGCTAGCAGGCCAATAATTAAAATGGCCATTGACCAGTGTATAATTCTTGAAGAAATATGATATTTTTGAATATTTTTCATAAGTGATCTTTTCGATTTTAAGATTTATCAAAAAATATTTATCTAGGGCAAATATTTAAGCAACAAAATAAATAAAATCGCCAGTGTGCAGAATTTAATTTATCTTTAAAATTATTAAAAAATATGTTTTCTATTTAACGCTCGGGTTAATATTGAATGGTATTATAATTAGACACTGTTAACTAATTATTTTGTTTTAGTTTTTGAGATAGTTTTTAGCGATTTTTTTGCAAAATTTTTAAAAATATCAGGTCATATTTTGAAAAATTTTACAAAAAAAAGAGCAAAAACTAGCCAAAATAATAAAATGAAATAATTAGTTAACAGTGTCTAATTATTCATTTATCTTCTTTTCAAAATAATTAAAAATAGCTTCATAAATTTTATCCCCTTCGGCTCGATCTTCGATACCAGCATCAATATTTGGATTGTCGTTGATTTCAATAATATAAGGCTTGCCATCTATTTCTTTGATATCAACACCATAAAGTCCGTCCCCAATTAAATTTGCAGCCTTGAGTGCAAATTTTAATATTTTTTTTGGCACTTTATCAATTTCTATCACCTCTGAATCACCAATTTTATTGCGCTTTGAACCGTGATTATATATTTGCCAGTGATTTTTGGCCATAAAATATTTGCAGGCATATAGTGGCTTATTATCAAGTACGCCAATTCTCCAGTCAAATTCAGAAGGTAAAAATTTTTGTACTAATATCAACTCACTTTGCTTAAACAATTCATGCAATCTTTGTTTATATTCTTGGTCATTATTAACTTTAAAAACACCCGTGGAAAAGGATCCATCGGGAATTTTAAGTACCAATGGAAAGTCAAATTTCTTGTTTGTAATAATGTTTTTTTGATGGCGGCTGATGAAAAAAGTTGGCGGTACTGCAATTTTGTTGTTCTGTAATAGTTCGTATAAAAATATCTTATTACAGCAAAGCAATATTGATTCCCTATTATCTATGCAGGGTACGCCTTCTTTTTCTGCCTTTTGAGCAAAACGATAAGTGTAATGATTTACATTAGTGGTGGTCCGAATAAATAGCGCGTCATATTCGAGCAAGCTATCAAAATTACTACTATCAATTAATTCAACGTAAAAGCGTTTTTTTTGACCAATCTCTATGAATTTTTTTAGCGCTTTTTTGTTTGAAGGAGGAAGAGGATCTTGCTCATCATATAAAATTGCCAACCAATATCTTTCCAGTGATTTATCTTTTTTAGACCAATATGATCCTATATATTTTTCTAAAGACTCGTTAAAAAAAGAGTGATTATTTTTTAAATCTGTTATCTTGCCTGGCTCAATTTCTTTAATTTTCCACTGATCTTTTTTTTGATGAAAGCCAACTTTCATAATAGGTAGTCGAAAAGCATCAAATAGAATACGACCTAATTTCTCTAAGGTTTTAATTTGACTTCGACCGAAGAAAAACATTATTTCTTTATGATCATTTAAAGCTATACCCGATTGCTCAATTGCCTTTTGTAATTTGGCATCTGATTCAATGGCAGCAATTGAATCACGATGTAAACGCCTCCATTTAGCGTGAACAATATCTGAAACATCAGGGATACAGCGATGTTTGCGCGCCTGTGCCAACAATGAACAATAATATCCTGTATGCAAATAATTATAGTCGCTACATAAATTAATAACTCGAATAGAGCTTTTTCTCTCGATAAATTCTGGTAACTTTCCAGCAATATAATCTTCAGCAGAAATGACTAAATAGCTATTATTGTGGCTCAGGTTATATTTTGCGTAATTATCACAAATTATTATATAATATCTATCTGGGCGCTTCATTAATTAAAAAATTTAATCATTTCTATAGCATTAGAGCTGTCTTCATAATAACCAATTTTGATTTTGCTAAAACTAAATCCCATAGATCTATAAAGATCTTGAGCAGGCTTATTTTCAACATGAACCTCGAGCTTAATACCTTGTTTTGATGTGATATAAGACTCAGATGCTAGTAAAAGTTTTTTGCCAATTGATTGTCCACGATATTGTGGCAAGACTGCTAAAGAATAGTGCCTGGCCATTTTGTGACGTGAATTTATTAGTGTAATTAAGTAGCCAGCAATCTTTTTATCATGCTCTGCTACCAAAAAAAGATGATGTTTGTGATTTATAAAATTACGAAGTGACTTTTTGGATAAAATATCATATTTAAAACATGCTTTTTCTATTGCACATAACTCTATAATATCTTGCTCTTTAGCTTTGCGAATAGCATCCATAAAATTTTATCATTCTATACCACATGATTTAGAAAATAAGGAAATTAGTTTTGCTTTAACAACAGTTTCTAATTAGTGTGAAAAAATGTCTAATTTGCCAAAGCCAACAAGATCCATATCAACTCTAGTTGGTAAGAAAGCAAGGCATTTTTGAAATATTTCTTGGCGATTTTCACGAATTAGCATTTCTTGCAAAATTTCTTTAATTTGGTGCAAATGCAATACATCATTAGCAGCATATTCACGTTGTTTTTGAGTGATTAAGGCATTGCCCCAATCAGAAGATTGTTGTTTTTTGGAAATTTCAACCTTTAGCAATTCTTCGCAAAGCGACTTTAGACCATGAGAATCTGTGTATGTCCTGGCTAATTTAGAGGCAATTTTAGTACAAAAAACATTATTAATTGAAATTTCTAGATAATGTTTAATGGTAGCCATGTCAAATCTGGCATAGTGAAAAATCTTTTGAATATTATCGTTAGCTAAAAGTTTTTTAAGATTTGGTGCATTATAATTTTTATTAACAAAATGTACTAGGTGAGCATCGCCATCGCCAGCGCTAAGTTGAATTAGGCATAAACGATCTCTGGTAATTTTTAGACCCATTGTTTCGCTGTCAATAGCTATGGAATCGCCAAAATTTATATTATCTGGCAAGTCATTTTGATGAAGATATATAGTCACAATTAATTATTTTATTAGATTATTAGATACTGTTAACTAATTATTTTGTTTTAGTTTTTGAGGTAGTTTTTAGCGATTTTTTTGCAAAATTTTTAAAAATATCAGGTTATATTTTGAAAAATTTTACAAAAAAAAGAGCAAAAACTAGCCAAAATAATAAAACAAAATAATTAGTTAACGGTGTCTAGTATAATAATTTGATTATCTTTCACTAAATTATAAAAGCAACTTTGCCGATTAGTATGGCAAGCTGGCCCCGTTTGATCAACTAATAATAACACACAATCTTGATCGCAATCAAAGCGAAATTCGATTAGTTTTTGAGTATGACCCGAAGTTTCGCCTTTGAGCCAGATTTTTTGACGCGACCTTGAAAAATAATGAACTTTTTTAGTATCTAAAGTTTTTAAAATTGCTTCTTCATTCATCCACGCCATCATCAAAACTTCTTTGCTGTCAAATTGCTGAACAATTGCTGGAATTAAACCGGATTCGTTGAATTTAAGTTTTGAAATTATGTTTTTCATTTATTTGTAGATTTCGTGTAATTTGTTAAACCAAATCTCTTTGGTTGACAAAGAAAAATTTGTTAGTATAATTATTAGTGTGACTAGTAAGTGCTAGAATAAAGTGTGGCGTCCGAAGGGATCAGCAGCCTAACTGTTGTTAGGAAACTCACTCTAGAGACTGGTCACTATCCTCTCGATTTTACTTACCAGCATCTCAAAGCTAAAAATATTCTAATTTTTATCATTTTGCTAAATCTCAAATTTATAATTTTTTAATAATTGCTTAGTTTCTGGATGGCAAGAATCTAGCTTTCCTAAAATTTTAAAGCCATAAGATTTATAATTATTGGCTCTATTATAAATAAATGGCTTTAAAATATTTGCATATGAGGTCTCAACATTTTCAAGGCTATTAATCTCAAAGGCATATCTTCTAAATGCGGTTGCAAAGCAATCAGCGAATTGAAGGCCAGCTAATTGATTGTGTGGCGTTGAATGTATGTGATCTTTATCAATTGCAAAAACATCCCAATTTATCTTAGAATCATTTTTATTTTTTAGCAAAGTTAAGTATGATAAGAAATCTTTTATTCTAGATTGCCTTCTGTTGGAAAAGATTATTTTTGGAAAGCCTTGATTCTTTACGCCATGTTCCTTGATAATCCACGATACTCTTTCAAGTAATAATCTGGCAGTGTACCAATAAAATATATTTTTATCCTTCTTGTATCTATCTATTGTTGATATTGGTATATTATTTTTATTTACGATAATGTTGACAGCTCTAATCGGCAATTTATTGGTAACTAGATAATTGCAAATGAATTTTCTTTGTTCATGATTTAAATCGCTAAAATGTATTGATCTAAGAGGATTGTTTTTGTTTTTTGATATTTTGTTGATTATAGTTCTTCTATGATTCACTAGCGATAGATCGCTTTCTTTTTTGATGATTATGCAAGATATGCCAAACCATTTTGAACTTCTTTCGTTAAATCCCTCATCTCCAGACTCGTCAATATAAATAACAAATGACATTTATGTTTACGAATAAATTAGTCCAGCTTCAAAGCTGCTAAGAATGCACTTTGTGGGATTTCGACATTGCCAATTTCGCGCATTTTTTTCTTACCTTTCTTCTGCTTGTCTAAAAGCTTTCTTTTACGAGTAATATCACCACCGTAGCATTTAGCTGTTACATCTTTACGCATAGCAGAAACGGTTTCACGGGCAATAATTTTGCCACCAATGGCTGCTTGAATAGCGATGGCAAACATTTGTTTTGGAATTAATTCTTTAAGCTTCAAGCAAATAGCGCGACCTCGACTTTCAGATCTGCTTTTATGAACAATTAGCGACAAAGCATCAACTACTTCGCCATTAACCAAAATCGTAACTTTAGCTAATTCGCTTCTTTCATAAGAGTCAATTTGCCAATCAAAGCTAGCATAGCCTTTGGAGCATGATTTTAAGCGATCGTAAAAATCATAGACGATCTCGTTAAGTGGCAGGCGATAAACCAACATGGTGCGATCGCCCATGTAATTTAGTTCTTTTTGCACCCCTCTTTTTTGAGTACAAAGCTCTAAAACATTGCCAAGATATTCTTCTGGGGTCATAATGGTGGCTTTGATCCAAGGCTCTTCCATGAAGTCAATTTTAGTTGGATCTGGCATATCAGCTGGTGAATGAACATTTAAAATTTCACCATTTCTTTGATGAATTTTATAAATTACTGAAGGAGCGGTAGTTATTAAATCTAGATCAAATTCTCTTTCTAACCTTTCTTGAACAATTTCAAGATGAAGCAATCCTAAAAAGCCGCAACGAAAGCCATAGCCCAAAGCCGAAGAAGTTTCTGCTTCAAACTCAAAGCTGGCGTCATTTAGATGAAGTTTAGCTAAAGCATCGCGAAATTTTTCAAAATCAGAAGCATCAATTGGAAAAATACCGCAAAAAACTACTGGTTGATTTTGCTTAAAGCCTTTAAGCGGTTTACTGGTTTCATCACTATTTAAAACTAGAGTATCACCAACTTTACAATCAGCTACTTCTTTGATTTGAGCGTTGATAAAGCCAACCTGTCCAGCTGATAAATCATCGCAAGAAAATTTCTTTGGAGTAAAAAAGCCAACCGAATCAACTTGATAAGAAGCGTTGTTAGAAAGCATTTTAATTTTTTGCCCTCTTTTAATTGAGCCATCGATAATGCGCGCTAAAATAACCACACCAAGATACGGATCATACCAGCTATCAACTAGCAAAGCTTTGAATGGCGCGTTAATATCGCCTTTTGGCGCTGGCAATTTTTTGACAATTGCTTCAAGGGTTTCTTTGATACCAACTCCAGTTTTAGCAGAAACTAAAATGGCCTCCGAAGCATCAATGCCAATAACTTCTTCAATTTGAGTTTTTACTCTTTCGGGATCAGAAGCTGGTAAGTCAATTTTATTTAGAACTGGAATAATTTCGTGGTTATTATCGATTGCCGAATAAACATTGGCCAAGGTTTGCGCTTCAACGCCTTGTGACGAATCAACTACTAAGATTGAACCTTCGCAGGCTGATAAACATCGACTAACTTCGTAGGCAAAATCAACATGCCCAGGAGTATCCATTAAATTAAGCATATAGGTTTGACCGTCATCAGCTTTATATTGCAAACGAACAGTTTGAGCCTTGATAGTAATACCGCGTTCTTTTTCGATATCCATTGAATCAAGAATTTGTGCCTTCATTTCACGAGCATCAATGGCGCCGCATTCTTGAATTAGGCGATCTGAAAGTGTTGATTTACCGTGATCAATATGAGCAATAATTGAAAAATTGCGAATTAGCGAGAGATCTTGAGTCATTAAATATTTTATTAAATCTCTTTATGTGTTAACAGTGCCTAAAATTGAGTCTAAGCTTCGGGCTCGGAACATCTTCTACCAGATTGAGAACCAATTTTGTATGATTTACCTGATTTTAGATCTTCAATTATTTTTAAGAAGCTTTCTGAGGTTAAATCTTCAACATAATCATCATTAATTTGTACGACTGGTGCATTAGCACAAGCTCCTAAACATTCAACTTCTTTGATGGTAAAAAGTTGATCAATAGTTGTTTCATCTAGCTCAATTCCTAGCTTATTTTTGCAATCTTTGAGAATTTTATCGATACCACGTAGCATGCAAGGTGTTGTTTTGCAGAATTGTAAAAGATATTTGCCAACTGGTTTTAAGTTGTACATAGTGTAAAAACTGGCAACTTCATAAACCTTAATTTCTGGCATATCAAGTATTTTGGCGATATGGCTAATAACATCTTTAGAGATCCAGTTATTATTTTGTCTTTGTGCTAAATCAAGTAATGGCATAACGGCCGATTTTTGTCGCTTATCGGGATAACGAGCAATTATATCGTTGGCCTTTTTTTTATTTTCTCTATTGAACTCAAAGAACATAATTAACTATTTTATTTTTTTCCAAACTGCTTTTTTGGCTGCTATTAAAATAACAAATAAGATTATTAAAAATATAATTGATCTAATTCCCATTTTTTTGCGACTCTCAGTTTCTGGCTCTGCTGCCCATTGCAAGAAATTGACTACGTCAATTGCCATTTGCTCTTTAGAGGCAAAAGTGCTTTTATACTCGACATGCAAATCATCAGTAATTGGTTGTGGCATCGATATTTGACGACCTTCAAAATAAGGATTATAGTATTTGCCTTGAGTCATTTCAAAACCATCTGGCGCTTCTTTATAGCCGTTTAGTAGAGAATAAACATAATTTGCACCATCAGGTCTAGCTTTTATAATTAGTGATAAATCAGGAGGAAGAGCGCCACCATTAGCTGATCTGGCTGCATTATCATTTGGGTAAGGATTAACAAATTTGTCAGATGGTAGTGCTGGACGCTCAAACATATCGCCTTCTTCATCTGGTCCGTCGGTAACTTGGTAAGTTGAAGCAATTTGCTTAATTTCATTTTCACTAAAGCCAATTTCGGCCAGATTACGATAAGCAATTCTTTTTAGGCTATGGCAAGCAGAGCAAACCTCTTTGTAGACTTGGTAGCCTCTTTGCGCCGAAACGCGATCAAATCGACCAAAAAAGCCATCAAATTCCCAATTAAGTTGTTTTGGTTTTAAGGCGTGAGTTGCTTTGGGATCATTATCGCTTAATTTTGAGCTACCAGACGCAAAAGCAAAACTACTAATTAAAGTAAGTGTAATAAAAACAATTCTAAACTTCATTAAATCTATATAATTTTTGGTTAAAATTAACTATTTTATTTTTTTTAATCTTTAAACCTTCACTTTCAAGTAAAGCTATTTTTTGGTCAGTGCCAAAAACATAACCGCCAACCTCACCATTATTTTTAACAACTCTATGACAGGCGATATTGTCAAAATCTTGGTTAGCACCAACTATTTTACCAACCATGCGATATGCCTTGCTACCTAATTTATCGGCAATTGCTTTATAGGTTGTAATTTTACCACGAGGAACTTGTTTTAACAGATCATAAACTCGTGACTTTTCGATCATTTTTTACGTTTTAATGATTGATAATGATCATCAATTGATTTTGGTAATGGTAAAGTTTTTTCAAATTTTGGTAATTGCGGCAAAATAATCAAAAAGTAAGTAAAATAATAAAAAGTTGAAATTCTGGCAGCAATAACATACCAACCTTCAGCTGGTGATTGCCCAAGCCAGCCTAAAAATAAGAAATTAACTAAAAATAGCCAATAAAATTTCTTAAATAATGGTCTATAAGCTCCTGATTTAACCTTGCTTTTATCAAGATATGGTAGAGCAAATAAAATAGCAATTGAGCCAAACATCATTAAAACTCCACCTAATTTATCAGGAATTGCGCGCAAAATTGCATAAAAAGGCAAGAAATACCATTCAGGAACAATATGCGCTGGCGTAACTAAAGGATTGGCAGGAATATAATTATCAGGATGTCCCAAAGAATTCGGATAGAAAAATAGGAAATACCCAAAAATTATAAAATAAGCTACAAAACCCACCATATCTTTGATAGTAAAATATGGGTGAAATGGAATGATATCTTTTTTGCTTTTAATTTCAACACCAGTTGGATTATTTGAGCCTGAAGTATGAAGAGATGCTAAGTGAAGCATAACCATAGCAACTATCACAAAAGGCAAAACAAAATGAATTACAAAAAATCTGTTTAAAGTCGGGTTATCAACTGAATAACCACCCCAAAGCCAAGCTACAATGTGTTCGCCAACAATTGGAATTGCCGAAAAAAGATTGGTGATAACGGTGGCACCCCAAAAGCTCATCTGCCCCCAAGGCAAAACATAACCCATAAAGGCAGTTGCCATCATTAATAAAAATATCAAAATACCAAACCACCATAGTAATTCACGCGGTGATTTATAAGAGCCATAAAATAAGCCGCGAGCAATATGAATATAAACCGCTACAAAAAACATTGAAGCACCAACGGCGTGCATATAGCGAATTAACCAGCCATAACGCACATCACGCATGATATGTTCAACAGAATCAAAAGCCATGTCAGCATTTGGTACATAATGCATTGCCAAAAAAAGACCGGTTAAAATTTGAATAACCAAGGCAATACCAGCAATTGAGCCAAAGCTCCATAAATAGCTAAGATTTTTGGGATATGGATGTCTTAAAAGAGTGTTTTCAATTGATGAAATAATTGGCAAGCGATCATTGATCCATTTGGCAATTTTGGATTTTTCAGTAAGAGATTGCTCTAAATCATTTTCAATGTGATTGGACATTTTTTATATATTAATTTAACCAATTTTAATTTTAGTGTCAGAAAGAAATTCATATGGTGGTACTGCTAAATTTTTTGGAGCTGGGCCTTTGCGAATTCGAGCTGATGTATCATAAACTGAGCCATGGCATGGACAAAACCAGCCCTTATATTCTCCTTGGCCACCGATAGGCACACAACCTAAATGAGTACAGATACCGACAGTGACTAGCCATTGTTCTTTACCAGGCTTAACTCTTTTAGCGTCTTCTTCAGGATCTTTTAGTTCAATCAATGGCACCGATTTAGCTTCTTCAATTTCTTGCTTGGTACGATGTTTAATAAAAACTGGCTTACCGCGCCACATAACCTTTTTCTCTTGGCCTTCGGCAATATTTGAAATATCAACTTCAATTGAAGCCAAAGCTTGCACATCGTCTGACGGATTCATGCTATCAACAAAAGGAAGTAAAGCGCAAACTGCTCCAACTCCAGCTGCGGTGTAGGCGGTTGTGGTTAGAAGTTTGCGACGAGATTCGTCTTTTGGCGATTCTACATTTTGACTAGGAGTTGTATTTTGTTCACTCTTAGAAGTTGAAGAATTATTATCTGGCATTGAATTGACTTATTTGGTAGTAAAAAAACGATCTATTTGCATTATTATTTTAATAGCCTTAGAAGATTATTTAGGTTTAAGCAAATTTCAATATCAAATTTCAACTCAATGACAGTTTTAAAAATAAAAAAATTATCTAATGCTCAAAATCTTGAATTGCCAAACTACAAAACGCAGGGAAGTGCAGGAATGGACTTGGTGGCGGCAATCAGTAATGATGTGGTTTTAAAGGCAGGACAGTCAATTTTAATTGAAACGGGCATTGCCATTGCGCTAGAAGAGGGTTATGAGGCGCAAATTCGTCCAAGATCAGGATTGGCGCTAAAAAATGGCATTACTGTTTTAAACACTCCAGGGACAATTGATTCAGATTATCGTGGCGAAATTTGTGTGATTTTGATTAATCACTCACAGCAAGATTTTGTAATAAATCGTGGCATGAGAATTGCGCAAATGATTATTGCTAAATATGAACAAGCTAAGATTGAAGTAGTTAACGATCTTGACGAAACGTCAAGAGGACAAGGTGGATTTGGCTCAACTGGCGTAAATTGATGATGAATTTAACCCAAGCTTTTATTTTTGCTGCTGGCCGAGGGGAGAGGATGAGGCCAGTTACCGACTCAATCCCAAAGCCGCTGGTTAAAATTTTGGGCAAAGAAATTTTGACTTATAGCTTGGCAAAAATTAATCAAATTGATTCGATTCAAAAAATCATTATTAATGGTTTTTATCTTAGCAACCAAATCGAAGAATTTATCAAAAATCAAAAAAACCCAAAAATTATTTTTTCGCCTGAAGTAGAAAAAATTGAAACTGGTGGCGCTCTAGTTCTCGCTGAAGATAAAATTGACTTAAATAAGCCATTATTAATTGTTAATGGCGATATTTTGTGGCGTGAAAAAAACATTTCACAAATCAATAAATTATGGCAAAAATGGTTAAAAATCTCACAAAATGATCAAAATTGTGAGATTTTACTTGGTTTAAAGCTAAAAAACCAATATCACGGCTATGATGGAAATGGTGATTTTGACTTATTGGCTGATGGTAAAATTAATTGCCAAAAAAAGCAAAAAACTCATGTTTATGTCGGTTTAGCTATAATTGATCCAAAAATTTTGCAGCGAAGACCAAATAAAAATTATTTTTCTTTGTCTTATTTTTTTAAAGAGAGGTTAAAAGATGATGGTAGCATCGATAATGTTAGAGGCGTGGAGCTCGATGCTGAGTTTTTTCATATTGGTGATGTTGAAGCGATAAAGCAAAGTGAAGAAATTTTAAAAGGTTTTTGTTGTTATTAACCCGAGCGTTAAATAGAATCTTTATCTTTACTTAATGTTAAAATTATGCTATAATAAGCAGTACACAATTTATTAAATATGGGATTGGTATGATACAAATTAAAGAATCTGGGTTGGAAGAAATAGACCCCCAAAAAAACGAACCATCTTTATCGTGGTGGCTTGGTGGAAAGGGAGTTGGATTAGGAGTGGGCGCAGCTTTAATATACCTTAATCCAATGTTGTTTTTGCCTGCTTTTATAGCTTGCGCTGCTTACGCAACGATTAATGATCAAAAAGATCGCAGTGACCAATATCCTAGGCACTCTTGGACCGAAAAAGCAAATGCGCTTCAGGCAAGAGTTAATACTTTTGCTTTTTCATCAAAAGATAGAAATCAATTAAGAAATTCAGACGATTTAGTAAGTTCACCACCAGAATCAAATACGCCAAGTACTTCGCCAGAGAAGACGGAGCCGCCAAAAACTTTGAGCGTTCCACAAGCTAAAATTAGCATTCAACTATGAAAATAGCGCTTTATCAGCCAGAAATTGCCGGTAATGTTGGTACGATTATTCGCAATTGCGCTTGTTTTGGTGCTGATTTACATATAATTGAGCCCTGTGGTTTTCCTTTTGATGTACAAAAAATTAAGAGATCAGCAATGGATTATTATGATTTGGTAAAAATTGTTCGACATAATTCTTTTAACGAATTTTATGAAGAGCAGGTGATTGGGGCTAATTCTAGATTAATTTTAGCTACTACTAAAGCAGATAAAGATATTAAGAATTTTAGGTTTACTGATGATGATGTTGTACTCTTTGGTCAAGAAAGCACAGGATTGCCTCAAGAAATTCATCAAAAAGCTAGTGAAAAAATAAAGATCTCGATGAAAGAAAATACCAGATCTTTAAATTTGGCGATTTCTTGTGGTATAATTTTGCATCAAGGATCGTTTAGGAGTTATACTAAGAATGAGAATTAGTATTATTTCTTTCCTGAACTTCTTGCGCAATTTGATCCTGACTTAAATCTGGTCTAACCTCATTTAAGTTTGGTACTTTATGTTCATTACCTTCCATATCTACAATAATTGTAAAGTCATCATCCAATTTATTTTTCTCTAAAGCTATTCCTTCATGAAATTCTTGCTTTAAATCATCAACTCCTAAATCATGCGATATCTCGGCAAATGATTTTTTAGCCGATTGCCAAGTTTTTTTAGCGCGATAAACCACTCTCCCACAAAACCTTACAATTTCTGGCAAGTCTTTTGGCTTAACAAAAAACAAAGCGATAAGTAAAACAACAATTAATTCAACCAATGAAATACCAAACATTTTAAAACCAAAGTTTATCATTTTTCCTAAAAATTCTGTAAAGAATTTTTAAAGACCAATTAATACCATAATTCATCCAAACCTGCCAGTAATATAATCTTGAGTTTTAGCATTTTTAGGATTGGTAAAAATCACATCGGTTTGATCATATTCTTCAATCTTACCCATATTAAAAAAAGCTGTCATGTTAGAAACTCGCGCCGCTTGTTGCATAGAATGAGTGACAATAATAATCGTAAAATTTGTTTTTAACTCATCAATCAATTCTTCAATTTTAGCGGTAGCGATTGGGTCAAGTGCTGAACATGGCTCATCCATTAAAATCACTTCCGGTTCAATAGCAATGGTTCTAGCAATGCAAAGTCTTTGTTGTTGACCACCCGACAAGCCAGTTGCTTGATCATGAAGACGATCTTTAACTTCATTAAACAAGCCTGCTTTAGTTAGACTTTTTTCAACAATTTCATCGAGTTCAGATTTTTTGTTAAAAAGACCATGAATTCTTGGGCCATACGCCACATTTTCATAAATTGATTTTAAAAATGGATTAGGCTTTTGAAAAACCATGCCGACCGAAGCACGAAGCAAAACTAAATCTAAATTTTTGTCATAAATATCTTTGCCATCTAGTAAAATTTTACCCTCAATCTTACAACTAGAAATGGTATCATTCATGCGATTTACACAACGCAAAAAAGAAGATTTGCCACAGCCAGAAGGTCCAATTAAAGAAGTAACGGTGTTTTTTTTAAAATCTAAATTAATATCAAACAAAGCTTGTTTTGTTCCGTAAAAGAGGTTTACTTTTTTAGCTGAGATTTTGTTTGTCATTATTTTGCTAACTTGTTTGTAAATTATGAATTTAAAAAGAATTTTCCCTAGATCACTTTACAAGAGATTTATCCTGATAATAGCCTTACCGATTATTATAATTCAACTAGTATCAGTTTATGTTTTTTACGATACCCATCTTTACATAATTAGTAAACACATGGCTCGTAGCAACATTGAGCAGATAAATTTTATTATCAAAAAATATGATGATTTAAATTTGCAACAATTTGTTAAAAAAATTAATAATTTTAGCAGTATTAATTTTTCAGAAATTAATGAGGATATAAAGTTAAACACCAAAGATCAAGAAGGTTATTTTTTTGATGAATTTTTTGAATTCAAAAATGAATTAAAATTAGAAAAAATAGAATTCTACAACTTTAACGTTAATAAACAACTTAAACAAATCTCCTTTGTTATTAAAACCGATAATCATCTTTTAAGATTTCAAGTTCCCATCAAAAGAATAGCTCCTGCACGTGCCGATATTTTTATTTTTTGGCTAATATTTACCTCACTTTTGGCACTTTTTATTTCAATCACCTTTCTTAAAAACCAAATTAGATCAATCAATAACTTAAAAGAAGTTGCTGAAAAATTTGGTCGTGGCCAAGATGTGCCAAATATTAAGCCAAGCGGCTCAGAAGAAATTAGATCTTTGGCAATTTCATTTATTAGAATGCGTGATCGAGTTTTAAGACAAGTTGCCCAAAGAACAGATATGCTGTCTGCCGTTTCACATGATCTAAGGACGCCACTCACTCGCATGAAACTACAGTTAGCAATGATGAAAAACTCTCAGGAAATCGAGGAACTTAAAACCGATATTAATGATATGGAAAATATTGTTGATGAATATCTTGAATTTACTAAATCTGATGAAAAAGAGCGTCCTAAGAAAATTAATATTAGACATTTCTTAGAAAATGATATAGTAGCCTATTACAATAAAACTGGCAATATTATCAAAGACTCAATCAAGCTCGATGAGACACTGAAAATTTCAATCAGAAAAACCGCCATCAAGCGCTCTCTTATCAATCTCTTAGATAACGCTTTTCGCTATGGTGACATTGTTGAATTAAATTCAGTTACCAGTAGTGGTAATTTAATTATAAATATTGATGATAATGGACCAGGAATTCCAGCCAAAGAAAGACAGAATGTTTTAAAGCCATTTTATCGCAGTGATGATGCACGCAATCTTGACAAAAACATATCAAACAATTACAAAAATAAAGGCTCAGGTCTTGGATTAGCAATTGTTAATGATACTATTTCAGCCCATGGTGGTCGCATTAAATTAGCAAAATCACATTTAGGAGGCTTAAAAGTTACACTTTATATTCCATTATGAAAATTACAATTATTGGTTCAGGTTATGTAGGACTTGTTTCTGGAATTTGCTTGGCTAAAATTGGCCATCAAGTCATTTGCCTAGATAACGATCAAACAAAAATTGACAAACTTAACCTAGGACAAATTCCAATTTTTGAACCGCAACTTAAAGAGCTTTTATCTGAAGTTAAATCTCAAGATAGAATAAAATTTTCTAGCAACTTAAAAGAATCTGTTAAGGATGCTAAAGCAATTTTTATTGCCGTAGGTACCCCGCAAGATGAGGATGGTAGCGCAGATTTAAGCTATGTTTTAAATGTAGCCAAAGAGTTGGTGCAAAATATCAAAGATGAAAAACTTGTAATCACTAAATCTACAGTTCCCGCTGGTACAGGTCAAAAAATCAAAGAACTTTTCTTAGAAATTAACCCCAATCACAAAGCAAGCATTGCTTCAAATCCCGAATTTCTTCGCGAAGGTTTTGCCATTGAGGATTTTATGAATCCAGATCGTATTGTTATTGGCTGCGAAGATCAAAAATCAAAAGAAGTTTTTAAGGAAATTTATAATTATTTCACCCCAGAAAAACTAGTTTTTTGCGATATTATTACTGCCGAACTTATCAAATATGCTTCAAACTCGTTTTTAGCAACCAAAATTTCCTTCATTAACGAAATGGCTGATCTTTGTGAAATTGTTGGTGGCGATATTAAAAAGCTCTCACAGGCTATGGGACTTGACTCAAGAATTGGCAATAAATTTCTAAATCCAGGTCCTGGATTTGGCGGTTCTTGCTTTCCAAAAGATATTTTAGCAATATTAAATGTTGCTCGCCAAAATAATGTTGATCTTTCATTGATTGAGTCAGTTATCTCTTCAAATCAGTCTAGAATTGATAAAATGGTCAAAAAAATCAAAAAAGCTTCAGGTGGTAATATTCCTGATAAAAAAATTAGCCTACTTGGCCTAGCATTTAAAGCCAATACTGATGATATCCGCTACTCGCCGGCTATTGCTATTGCCACAAAATTACTAGAACAAAAAGCAATTATTCAAGCACATGACCCAGAAGCCATCAAAAATTCAAAAAAAGAATTAAAAGAATTTAATAATATTGAGTTTTTTGATGATTTATATCTAGCAATTAAAGATTGTGATATAATTGTTATTACTACCGAATGGAATGATTATAAAAATCTTGATCTTGACAAGATAAAACAACTTACCAACTCTAGAATTATAGTAGATTTAAGAAATATACTTGATTCAAAACTAGCTAAATCCAAAGGTTTTGATTATTCTTCAATTGGTTCACAAAATAATTAAAAATGACAAAACATCTAAAATATAAACTACCTAAACCCGATAATTATAACCCAAATAGCAAAGAACATAAAGAGCTTTTTGAGGTTGACGCTGAATATGATTGCTTTGCACCTTATATCAAAGATTATAAAGATGTTAGAATTAGCACTAATTCAGTAATCTTTAATTATTTTAAAGTTTTTGAAGAAAGTTGCATTAGCCAGCAGAATTTTAAGAGTTATGGCGAAGGTTATAAGTTTTTTCTAAAATTTATCTTTCCCAAATTTAAATTTACTAACAAAAGATTTATATTAATTACTGACGAATGGACCAGCAACTATTATCACTGGCACACATTTAGTTTGATTAGACTTTATGCACTTATAGAGCAAAATCTTGCTAAAGACTCTTTGCTATTTTTACCAAAAATTTATCAAAAATATCCGTTTGTTTTACCAAGTCTTAAAAAATTTGGCATTAAAGAACAGCAAATTGTTTATTTACGAAGAAAATCAAATATAAAAGTTAAAAATCTTTCATTCCCAATCACTACTAGACATCACCCCCAGCTATTATCAAAGGTCAGAGATACCATGATTAACAATACAAAGCTAGATCTTGACTTAGGAGATAAAATTTACATTTCACGCACCAAAAGAATATTGCGTAATGTTGAAAACGAAGATAAGGTGATGGAAGTTTTGCAAAAATATGGTTTTAAAAAAGTTGTTATGGAAAATTACAGCTATGATGAGCAAATTTCAATAATCAACCATACTAAATATTTGATTGGCCCACACGGCGCTGGCATGTTAAATATTATGTTTTTACCAAAAGATGCAACCGCTCTAGAATTGGCTACCACTCAAATTAATACCGATCATACCCATAATAGAGACTTTTATGTTTTATCCAAAATGCTTGGCCATAAGTATTTTTATCAATATTGCGATTATGGACAACATAATCATATATGCAACTTTCATTGCGGTAATATTAATGTTGATTTGTCAGAGTTAGAGAAAAATGTAAAACTAATGTTGAATGGCCTCTAATACTATTTCCATAAATTAAGTATTTATATTACAAAATATTTCAGAGCCTTGTTATAATCACAAAGAAGTTGATTAACCCCCCCTCCGGCATTTTGTGAAAAAGTTGCATTTATAATACCAAACTTCATCTTTAATGGTACATTTGGATAAAGAATTTTTGAGGGAGATTTGATCAGATTAATTGATTAATAATCAATTAATCCATCAAATCGGCAATTATTTTTTAAATTTTAGCGTATCAAGATATACGTGAATTTAAAAAATTAAAATAACAACA
>Ga0222719_10002333_pt1 | contig 17420 bp, 16 predicted proteins | sample C33_34DmetaG_FD_165039 | JGI IMG/M metagenome (GOLD analysis project Ga0222719, IMG submission 165039) | Estuarine water microbial communities from San Francisco Bay, California, United States - C33_34D | ecosystem: Environmental > Aquatic > Marine > Unclassified | place: USA: California... | reverse complement strand
GCTGGCCCTTCCGCCTCCTCGATAGTCTCTTATTCCATATTTTTGCTGATAGGTATAATCAGCGTGACCAGGACGAAATTTATCTTTAATATTTTCATAGTCTTTAGATTTTTGGTCTTTGTTTTTGATAATTAGACCAATTGGAGTTCCGGTAGTTTTGCCTTCAAAGACACCTGAAAGGATTTCAACAGCATCATCTTCTTTTCTCTGGGTTACATAGCGTGACTGCCCTGGTTTTCTTCTATCTAATTCATCTTGAATATCTTCAGTAGTAAGAGGTATATTTGGTGGGCATCCATCAATGATTGCCCCTAGAGCTACCCCATGACTCTCACCAAATGTGGTAAGTTTAAAAATTGTTCCAAATGTATTTCCAGACATATTATTTGTATATTTTCTTCAGAATATCGTAAATTTCAATATCTGATATCTTTGATGAGCTATAAGCTCCACACAAATAAGCTTCATCAAGCCCCGAATTAGTAAGGCTATTTTCAAATTTTTGTTTAAGGTAAGGTTTTGATTCCTCTCTTCTCACCCTGTGACCCAATGGGTAAATTACCTCTTCTTCAAGCATTTGGCCATTTTTAAGAGTTACTATAACTTTATTGGGTATAGCTCTTTCATCAAGATTGTAATACCTTCTAGTATATTCATTGTTTTCTGATGTTGAGGTAATTTCTCTTAGCATATCAATCCTTGAATCTGATGCAGCTTCGTCAGTGTAGGAATCAGCATCTAAATTTCCAGTTAACAAACACCATGCCACAATATATTCAATGCAGTGGTCTCTGTCTGCATAATTTGTCAATGGTCCTTGCTTTGAAATAATCCTTACACCAGGCTCTTGTGTATGGATATCAATACTGGCAATATCATCACAATCTATTTGAGAATGTAATTTTATTGCAGCTTCGGCAGCCGTCTGAGCGTGAAATTCAGCAGGAAAATTTACTTTATAAAGAATATTGTCCATAACATAAGAATTTAGTTCACGCTTAAGCTCGATTGGGTTATCACCCATCAAAACATCATTAAAGCCCCATGTTTTTGCTGAAATAGCTGACGGATAATGTTCATCACTAACTTCTGCAATAAAAGCAAGCTTAACCCCTCTAGCACTTGCATCTCCTGCAGCCCAACTTTTTCTTGTCCCAGTGTTTGGAAAATGACGATAGGTTCTTAAGCTTTGTCCGTCAACGATTGCATTGCTAATCACAGCGCTCAATTGATTATGATCATGTCCTAACATTTTTGATGCTACCGCAGCTGATGCAATTTTTACTAAAACAACATGGTCTAGACCTTCTTTATTGAAACTATTCTCTATTGCTAGAGTGCCTTGGATTTCATGTGCAAGAACCATGAAATTTAAAATATCTTTAAAGCTATATATTGTGCCCCTTGCGCTTTTTAGGTAATCAGTTAAAGCCAATATAGCTGCCAAATTATCAGACGGATGCCCCCACTCCTTAGCAAGCCAGGTATCATTAAAGTCAAGCCATCTTATCAGTGAGCCATTTAAAAAAGTGGCATCAACAACATTTGTTTTAATATCGGTACCAATTACTCCTACCGTGCCTGATGAATCAGATATATATGGAAGTGCACAAAAACTCTGCACCTTGTCATGCTCAAGCGCAAGAAATGCACAAGCCAGGCTATCAAAAAAACATCTTTTGGCTTCCTGCAACGAAGACTCATCTGCAGTGTAAGTCTGGATAAAGTCAGCAATCTTACAAATTACTGGGTCAAACTTGGACATTACCTTGAATCTATATCAATCCAGTTTCTATCTTCTGGACCAATATACTCAGCGCTAGGTCTAATAATTCTATTATTGCTTCTTTGCTCAAACGCATGTGCTGACCAACCCACAATTCTTGCAATAGCAAAGAGAGGTGTAAATAAATCAGTTGGAATGCCAATGTAGTGATATGCAGGTGCCATAAAGAAATCTGTATTTGGAAATAATTTCTTTTTCTCCCACATATAAGCTTCCATTTCTGCGGCTACGTCATGTAGCAATTTATGATCATGGTTAAGGGAAAGTTTCTCAGAGAATTCCTTAATAATATTACTTCTAGGATCTTTAATTGAGTAAACAGCATGACCAAATCCCATAATTTTTTCTTTATTTTCGAACTTTTGATCAACAAAACTTTTCACTTCATCAACTGAATTAATTTGTTTTAACATTTTCATTGCTTCTTCGTTCGCTCCGCCATGCAAAGGGCCACGTAAACTGCCAACTGCTGCAGTTAGACATGAATGAAGGTCTGAAAGGGTTGATGCACAAACTCTACCGGTGAAAGTTGATGCATTAAATTCATGCTCAGCATACAAAGTTAACGATACATCCAAAGTCTTCTTGTCGAGTTCTGGTATATCTTCCTGTCTTAATAATTTTAGAAAATGCCCTGCTATTGATCTCTCATTTGAGTCTTGATTTATTCTTACTCCATGATGGGAAAAGTTATACCAATAAATAATTGCAGTAGTGGTTACTCCAAGTAATCTTTTAGCAACTTTCAATTGATCTTCAAACGTTTTTTCAGGTTCAATAACTCCCATATAAGAAATAATTGTTCTGACTACTTCCATAGGGTGAGCTGAGGATGGTATTGATTCAATAACGCTAACCAGGGAGTCAGGCATTTTCCTTTGAGATGATAATTCTTCTTCGAACTCATCAAGTTCTGAAGATGTTGGTAATTTGCCTAGTAGCAATAAATAAGCTACCTCTTCAAATGAAGCATATTCAGCAAGGTCCTCAATGCTGTAACCTAGATATCTAAGACTACCTTCTTGCTCTACTGTTGAAAGTGATGTTTGTCCGGCAGACTGGCCCCTTAAACCTGCACCCTCTAATTTCTTCATTATTTAATTTCGTAAAAATTGATTCCTCTTTTTATAATTTCACGGCCATTCGACTTTCGCCACCTATTGGTATCTCTTAAGCTGAAAACACAACCGCAATATTCTTGCTTATAGAATTTTTCTTTTTTGGAGATTTCTAGCATTCGGGATGAACCACCCTGTTTTCTCCAATTAAAATCCCAAAATGTAAGATTATTATACTTATTTGCTGCTCTTAAGCCAGCGCCATTGATCTGATTTAGATCTTTCCATCGAGAAATACCAAGAGTTGTTGCATAAACATCAAAACCATTTTCATTTGCATATAGCGCACTCCTCTCGAATCTCATGTCAAAGCATACAGTGCATCTCTCACCTCTTTCTGGCTCATCTTCCAAGCCACTTACTCTTTCAAACCAATTATCTTTATCATAGTCAGCATCAATAAAATCAAAACCAAGCTTTTCTGCAAATCTAATGTTCTCCTCTTTTCTGATTTCGTATTCTTCTTTTGGGTGAATATTAGGATTATAGAAATAAATTGTTGTATCAATACCTGAGGCTGCAACTGCCTCCATTATTTCGCCTGCACATGGTGCACAACAACTATGCATTAACAATTTTTTACCTCTATTTGGCATAGTAAGTTTTGGTCTTTCGAAATTTTCTAGATTATATAAATTCATTTCAGCAAATAATTTCTTAAATCGTTATAGCTCTCAAAGCTAAGTATATCTGGTCTCGAGCTCTTAATTTCCTCTGGTGCAAAAATAAATGCACCATTAGACTCATCAATCATTTGAATATCATTGTATGAATCGCCCATACAGAAACATTCATAATTCATTGATTTAAAACCTTTTACAACATTTCGTTTGGGGTCGTTTTGTCTTTTACTATACGACTCTATGTAATCATCTTTGATATTAAGATGGTGGCAAAGAATAGGATAATCTCCTAATTTTTCAATCAATGGTAAAGCCAATTCATAGAAAGTGTCAGAAACAATGACAATTTGGTACTTATCTTTAAGAGAGTTTAAAAATTCTTTTGCGCCTTGATATGGGTCAATCGTCTTAAGAAAGTCTTTAAGGTCTGAGTACCTAATAGCATTATTTTGGAGGGCTTCCAATCGCATATTCATTAGATCTTCAAAATCAGGAATCTCTCTTGTTGTGGCGCTAAGTTCTGGGATATTGTAATTACGTCCTATTTCTTGCCAAATTTCAGGAGCAAGGGTACCTTCTAAATCTGTACAGAGAATTTTCATGTATTGTTAATGCCGTATGGTACATGACCAGTGGATACATGACTAGTTGCCTCTGCGCAATTTTCTGTTAAATCGTCAAAAAATATATCAGCATTGAACCCTTTTAGGAATTTACCTTTTGCGAGCCCTCCAAGAAAAAATGTTTCATCAATACGAATTTTTTCTTTTCTGAGAGTTTTGATTACTCTCTTGTGCGCAGGTGCAGCTCTTGCTGTAACAAGAGCTATTCTTATAGGGCAATTATCTACAGGAAAATTTGACTGAATAAAATTTAATTTCTTAAGGAATCCATTAAATGGTCCAGGAGTTATAGGTTCTTCAGATTCACCTTCTTCAGCCAGATACTTCTTTAATCCCTTCTTTTTATACATAACTTCAGATTCATCTGAAAAAATTACTGCATCCGCATCAAAAGCAATCCTTAATTCTTTTCTTTCAGAGAAATTTACCTTATTCGTGAAAATATGAGCAGCTGCGATATTGGTTTCAATAGCTTTCTTTACATCTTCAACATCTGCAGACAAAAATAAATCAATGTCCAATGCATCTACGTAAGGAAATGGGCTTTCACCTCCTGAAAATACTGCTCTAGTTATTTCAAGCTGATATTTTTCTATGGAGTTAAATATTCTTAATCCAGTATCTGAACTATTTCTTGACAATAAAATAACTTCTACAATTTTTTCTTTTTTTGTATTCATGCTAAGTAGCTTTTCAACTAAAGGGAATGCTACCCCTTTCTCAAGGATGTTTTTCTCATGTTTTTTTTGAAACTTGGCGTATTTTTCTATGCCTTTTTCTTTAAAGACTTTATGGCTCTCATTCATATCAAATAGAGCTCTAGAACTGATTCCTACTTTAAGAATTGTCATTTAGTTTGAAAAAAATATAATTTACTGTATATAATTACAGTATATGATAAACCTTACCAATCAACAGATCAAAGTATTTGAAGTAATTAAAGACCATGTTGTCGCGAATGGATTCCCGCCAACGCGAGCAGAAATAGCAAAAATTCTAAACTTTAAATCAGTCAATGCTGCTGAGTCGCATATTAAAGCACTTGTGAAAAAAGGAGCTATTGAAAAGGTGCCGGGTTCTTCTAGAGGCATAAGACTTGTTGAGGAAACAACGGGGATTCCTTTGATAGGGAGAGTTGCCGCAGGGTCTCCAATAACAGCTATAGAGAATATTGAAAAAACAATTCCAGTAAATCCTTTGAATAGGCTTGTTGATTTCTTCCTACGTGTTGAGGGAGATAGCATGATAAATGCTGGCATTCTTGAAAATGACTTGGTTGGTGTAAAACATTCAAAAGTTGCTGAGAACGGGCAAATAGTCGTTGCAAGAATAGATGAGGATGTTACCTTGAAAAGATTTTATAAAGACAGTAAAGGAGTGAGGCTCGTTGCTGAAAACAGTAACTACAAAGACATTGTAATTAATGAACAGCAGTTTTTTGCCATTGAAGGGCTGGCTGTTGGAATTGTAAGAGAGAATTTAAACTAGTGAACGACTCTGTTGTCGTTATCTTTTTTGAAGAACGTTTCCATTAGTTCTTCGTCGAAGGTCTCCAAATCAATATCAGCGTTTAAAGTTTCGATTCCTGCTTTAATCATTTCCTTAGCCACATCAAATTCCATGCCATTCAAAAGAGCTTTCACATCTTTTGAGAACTCAATTTTGACTAGGGGAGAATCTTTATCATCTGACCTCCTAAGAACGACAACACCTTCGGTAACTTCGACTAGCTCAAGATATTTAGACATAAGTTTATTATTGGGTTCTTTTAATAATTAATAAAGGGGTTTGAGTTAATCTCTTTTCTTTTCTTTCCAAGAACCTCCCTCATAAACAAAAAAGTATTTCTTTTTCTTGTTATCTTTTTCCGCTGATAGATAGTGAGTGTTTCCTTTTCTATTAAATCTAACTACTAAGCTATCGCCCTCTAGGTCCTCAGTTGGCGCATCGGCAAAATGTTTATACTTCTCGGGCAATTCACTTATAACATCCTTAATTTCAGATAACAAAGGTGCTCTAGTTTCCCTATTTTTCGGAAATTGTGATGCTGCTAAAAAAAGCCCTTTCATACTGTCTCTTAACAGATAGAAATCATCACACTTCTGACAAGGGATATTTTCTAGTTTTATTGGATCCATAAAAACTGGCTTTAGATCACCATTTTTTAATAACTGCCTAGTGGCAGGACAAGATTCATTTTGACAAGCAAAGTATTTACCAAACCTGCCAAGTTTAAGTTCCATTTGAGAGTCGCACTTATGACAATCAATAAATGCCTCGTCTTCATTTTTTGGTTTGATGAATTCTCCATGTTTTAATTTCGTACCTGAACAAATAGGAGAGTTAGAACAAATATCAAGCTTTCTCTTCTCATCAATGATAAATCCGTCCATAGATGATCCACACAAACTACATTTCTCCTTATTAAATATACTTTCAGCTTCCTTATCATCGTTTTCTGAAAATAAATCTACAGACAATAATGACTTTGTATTTTTGCATTGGTCATCTTCGTCTGTATATCCCTCGCAACCCAAGAACTGGCCTGATTGATTTGTCCTTAATTGCATTTTCCGATTCTTCTCACATGAATCACAACTTAATTCCGTATCAATAGGAGGATTTCTTTCCATTTTTTGATCTGCATCTGACTTTGCGTTCTGAAATTCTTGATAAAATTCAGATAAAATAACCTGCCATTCTTTTCTTCCTTCAGCGATTTCGTCAAGGTTCTGCTCCATCCCAGCTGTAAAACCATAGTCCATTATTTTTTCAAAGGATTGCTCAAGTCTATTTGAAACCAAATTAGCAATTTTGGTTGCATACAATCTTTTTGATTCGCTCTTTACATATCCTCTTTCTTGGATATTAGTAATAATCTCTTGGTAAGTGGATGGTCGACCAATTCCTCTCTTTTCTAATTCCTTTACAAGACTAGCTTCTGAATATCTTGAAGGAGGTTTAGTAAAATGCTGAGATTTATCAGCTTTTGTTATATCCAAAGATGTGCCCTCAGAAAGTTCTGCTAAATTGTATTCAACATAACCAGAATTCTTCCCAGGAGGCATAACTTTATAGAAACCATCAAAACTTATGGAGCTTACTGAAGTATCAAAAAAACATTTTTCAGCTGATGCTTTAATGCTATTTACAACTATTTCTGGTTGTGGCATTTGTGATGCAACAAACCTCTCCCATATAAGCTTATAAAGTTTTTTGTGATCCTCGCTAAGAGCAATATCATTAAATTTTAAGTTTACATCTGTAGGCCTAATAGCTTCATGAGCTTCTTGTGAATTGCTTGCTTTGGAAGAAAAATTACGGGGCGTACTGTATTTCTCACCATATTCATCCAATAAAAATTGTTTGCAATTACTCTGAGATAGAGCACTTAAATTTGGGGAATCGGTTCTCATATATGAGATGTATCCACCGGTGTAAAGATCTTGAGCTAATTTCATGGTTTTGGAAAGACTAAACCCTAGAAATGAACTTGATGTTTGTTGGAGAGTTGAGGTAATAAAAGGTAGCTTAACAGGGATTTTTCGTTTTGTTGTTTCATTCTTGAGTATTAAAAGCTCTGCTTTAAGTAGTTTCTCTATCAGCTCATTTGCTTGCTGTTCATTACTTAAATTCAATTCAGATTTTTTTGTATTTAATTTAAAAACAATATTCCTTTCTTTATGTTTGATGTTTATTTCAATTTCCCAATATTCTTTAGGATCAAAGGATTTAATCTCTTTTTCTCGCTCAACTACTAACTTCACAGCTACAGATTGAACTCTACCAGCAGATAATTTCCCATAACTGCCAATTTTTTGCCAAAGGATTGCTGACAGATCATAGCCGACAATTCTATCTAAAATTCTTCTGGTTTTTTGTGCATTAATTAAACCATCATCTAGTTCACTTGGGTTTTCAAATGCTCTTTCAATTGCAGGTTTTGTGATTTCATTGAATCTAACTCTTTTATAATTAAATTTTTTGCCAAGTATTTCTTTTAAGTGCCAAGCAATGGCTTCTCCTTCTCTATCTAAGTCAGTTGCCAGAAAAATATTTTCAACTTTTTTAGCAGATGTTTTTAAGTCTTTAACTACTTTTTCTTTCTTGGGATCTATTTCATAACTAACATCCCAATTATTTAGATCAATGGCTTTAGCTCCTTTAGGGAGACGCCTTACATGACCAACACTAGATTTAACAACATACTCGGAACCAAGATATTTATTGATTGTTTTAGCTTTTGAGGGTGACTCAACAATTACTAAAGTTTTACTTGTCATTCTGTACGATTCTCTTAATTAAACTTGGGCCTTCATAAACAAATCCTGTATAGATTTGAACGAAATCAGCGCCAAGGTCTAATTTTTTGTTATACGAATCTACATCAAAAACACCACCGACTGCAACAATAATTTTTTCAGGCTTTAGATTTTTCTTAAAAAAAGTAAGAAGTTCATTTGATTTATCTTGAAGCAATTTTCCAGAGATGCCACCACTTATGCTTGTTGCTCCAGATTTAATTTTAAGATTATTATCAACTGTAGTGTTGGAAATTATAACTCCGTCAAAATCAGAATTATTAAGTATCTCAATCAGCTTGATATAAGTATCGTGATTCTCATCAGGAGAAAATTTAATTAAGATTTTTGGCTTGTCAATGCTCGTGGATCTTTCTGCTGAAATTTTGCGTATTAAATCTTCAAAGCAGTTAGGATCATGCATATTTCTTAAACCAGGAGTGTTTGGAGAAGAAATATTAATTGTGATGTAGTCTGCATGACTACTAAATGCTTTGTATAAAATTAAATATTCTTCAAGAATATTTTCAAATTTTGTATTTTTGTTTGGTCCAATATTTATACCTAAGGCCCCTCTTCTCTTCAAGCATTTTAGATTTGACAACATGGCTTCCATACCATGGTTGTTAAAACCTAAACTATTTATTAGAGATTCATATTTTTCTAATCGATGTAGTCTTGGTTTAGGATTGCCAGGTTGCGCTTTTGGTGTAACGGTACCAACCTCAATTAAACCAAAACCTATATCCTCAAGTTCTGGAATCAGATGGCCATTCTTATCAAATCCAGCTGCTAAACCTATTTTATTACCAACTCTGAGTCCTTTAATAACTTGATTTGTATGAGAATTAAATCTGTAAGCTCTTGAAAATAGTTTTAAATATAAATGTGAAAGGCTGTGAACAAATTCTGGTGGTAGAAGAAATAGAAATGTTCTTAGTAGTCTATAAATTTCAATATTCCTTTAATAAATTCTTTAGTTCATCAGAAATTTCAGGGTGCTTAAGACCTAATTCAATATTCGCTTTCAAATATCCAATTTTGCTTCCACAATCGTAGCGCTGCCCTTTGAATCTAATGCCAACAAATTCAGATATCTGTTTTTCTATGGCGTCTGTAATTTGAATTTCACCGTTTTTTCCAGGTGTTTTTTCATCAATTGAATTGAATATAGATTGATTAAAAATATAGCGCCCCACAACAGCTAGATCAGATGGAGCCTCTGAAGGATCAGGCTTCTCAACTATACCACTTAAATGAAATACATCCTCATGCTGCTCATTAAATGAAATAACCCCAAATTTTGATATATCTTTTGTGAGTACTGTTTCCAATGCTAGTGCTTGCTTATCTTGCTCTCGCACTCGATCGATTAGTTGAGAGGTAACATTTTTGCCTTCATTAATTATTAAATCATCTGCCAGCATCACTGCAAAATATTCATTCTGTTCTATTAAATGCTTGGCGCAACTGATTGCATGACCTAATCCTTTAGGTTCATCTTGCCTAACAAATGTGAATTTAGAATCTTTCCCGCCCACTTTTGATATCAATTTCAATAGATCATCTTTTCCATCATCCTTAAGTCTTTGCTTTAAACCTAAGTTTTCGTCAAAGTGATCTTCTATTGCTCTTTTTGCGTGATGAGTAACAAAAATAAATTCACTTATTCCTGCTTCTAAAGCCTCTTCAACAGCGTATTGAATGATAGGCTTATCAATAATTGGCAACATTTCTTTTGGTGTGGCTTTAGTTGCTGGAAGAAATCTCGTTCCAAAACCAGCTACGGGAAATACTGCTTTCTTAATGTTCATAGTCGGGTGATTATACAAAAAGTGGAAGCTATCATCTAATTTTCAGGCTCTTTACTCAGACTCCAATTAAGCTTGGATCTACAAATTTGGTAAAAATCGTATCCTTTAGGGTGTACCAATTTAAATTTCCTATCTGCACTCCTCACACTAAAGGATAGATTACTATTCTCTAACATTATCTCCTGATTACCATCAAGAATAATAAGAGACTTAAGTCCTGAAGGAATCTTTAAAACATTAACCTCAATAACCTTTTCATTGGAAACAATCAATGGTCGTGCTGAAAGAGAGAGTGGGTTCAAAGGCGTTACAACAAAACCCTCTATCTCAGGTGACAAAATAGGACCACCTGCGGAAAGAGAATAAGCGGTTGAACCGGTTACGGTTGAAATAATAAGGCCGTCAGATCTTTTTCTATATGCTAAAGAATCTTCTATTTTTACTTCAAAATCTATTAATTTATAGCTTTTTTCAGTGTGCAAGACTGCTTCATTGAATGCATAGTATCTGTTGCCATTGTAGCTACACTCTATGACGTCTTTTTCTTCAATCTCATTGTGACCTTGTAAAATATCCAAAAGATTTTCTTTTAATTTGCTAGGGTCAAGATCTGCCATAAAGCCAACCCTGCCGAGATTAATGCCAAGAAAGTGGCATTTTAGAAAGCTAAATTTTTTTGCTGCTGATAGCATTGAGCCATCCCCTCCAATAACTAACACAATGTCGAAGTCATTTGCTGGAAGATCTTTTTCTTCATCATACAATTCAAAATTAAAGCTATTTTTTGACAAGAGTTCTTTAACCTCTTGTAATATAGGTTTTGATTTTTCTTTGTGGAATGTAACCACTAATGCTTTACTAAACTTAACCATTGAATAAAAAAATAACTCAACTAAAAAAATACTTAAATAATAGTTCAATTATAACTATTTTATCGGGCGCTGGCTTAAGTACAGCATCTGGTTTGCCTGATTTTAGGACAGATGATCAAGGGTTTTGGAAAAAAAATAAACCTGTTCACTTTAGTGAGTTTGTGCAATCAAAATCTGCACGTATAAAATCCTGGCAAAATAACCTTGCTATAAGAGCTTCGATAAAAGATAAAAAGCCAAGCTTAATGCATGGATACATGGTTGAACTTCTAACCAAAAATAAATTGAATACTCACATAACACAGAATATTGATGGTTTGCACTATCTAGAGGAAATTGAATCACAGATAATCGAACTGCACGGCTCAGTGTTTAGTGCATCTTGTTTAAATTGTTTTAAAAAATACGATCCAGCAACTTTCTATAAATCCAAAGTTAAAGAGCTAGGCTCTACAAGTTGTACATCTTGTAATCGTGGCTATGTTAAAACTTCAACCATTTCTTTTGGGCAGAAAATAAATGAGGAGCACATAAAAAAAGCAACTATAGCATCTAAGCGGTGTGACTTATTTCTCTGTTTAGGTACTTCATTGAAAGTTTCTCCAGCTAATCAATTTCCCCAAAAAGCAAAAGCAGAGCATGCCAATTTAGTTATCATTAATAGAGAACCTACACCACTTGATGCAATTGCAGATTTAGTAATCTATGATGACCTAGATAGTATTTATGAAAAAATTAAGTGATTCACTAAACAATTTACTGGAAACATTTCAGCGCCTCAGGGATCCCAATGATGGATGTCCATGGGATAGAGAACAAGATTTCAAATCCATTGCAGACTGCACTTTGGAAGAAGCTTATGAGGTGGTAGATGCCATAGACAGAGAAAATTATGAAGACCTTAAGTCTGAACTTGGTGACCTCTTATTTCAAATTGTATTTCATGCAGGTATGGCAGAAGAAAGTGGGAAATTTAGCTTACAAGATGTCATTGAAGAAATTAATTCAAAACTTACTCGGCGCCATCCCCATATATTTGGAGATAAGGTCGCCAAGACTCCAGAAGAAAGTTTAATGCTATGGGAGCAAGTTAAAGCAGAAGAGCGTACAAAGAAAAACATGACTTCTTTATTGGATGATGTGCCACGAAACCTTCCCTCTTTAGCAAGAGCAAAAAAACTTCAAAAAAGAGCAGGCACCGTAGGGTTTGATTGGAAAGATGAAAATAAGGTAATAGCAAAAATAGATGAGGAAATTGCAGAACTCAAAGTTGAACTTGTCTCAAAAGATGAAAACAAAGTTCAAGAAGAGATAGGGGATATCTTTTTTACTCTAGTGAACCTTTGTCGACATCTTGGTTACGAACCTGAAGATATTGTTAAAAAATCAAATAATAAATTTGAAAGTAGATTTAGAGCGATGGAACAGATTGCAAAAGAAAAAAATGATACATTAAACTCTCTTAACCTTGAGGAGCTCGAAAATCTTTGGATAAGAGCAAAAAATGAAACAAATTAAAGGCATAATTACATTTTTTTTAATTTTATTAAATTCTATATGGGTTATAGTCGCTGTCACTCCAATAGGTTTATTGCGCCTAATCCCATACAAGCCCTTTCAAATAATAATTTTAAAAATTAATGAGAAACTTGCAGAAATATGGCTGCACCTTAATAAGGTCATTCAGGACGTTATGCATGGTGCCAAATATAGTTGTGCTGGTGATGAAAAATTGAAGAAAAATATTTGGCAATTTACTACCATAAATCATCTTAGCTGGGCTGATATCTTTTTATTTCTTTATTTCACTAATTTTAAAATGGGCGTTCCCAGGATTTTTATGAAATCACAGCTATGGTGGTTACCTCTTACCTGGGCAGCAAACCTAGGCCTTGCAATGCCATTTGTAGTTAGAAGATCCAAAAAAGAAATAATGGCTAATCCTGAGTTAGCAAAAACAGATAAGGAAGCAACAAAAAGATCATGCAGAATATATGAACTTTACCCAACTAATGTTACGGGTTTTATTGAAGGCACTAGAATTGATAAAGCAAAATATGAAAAATCTAGTAGCAGATTTAAAAATTTAATGCCACCAAAAATTGGAGGTATGGGTTACACCTTGGAAGTTATGCCTTACATAGATCATCTGACTGATATCACACTTGTTTACAAGTCTCCAAAGAGAAGTTTTTGGGCTTTTCTATGCGGGGAACTCAATGAAGCAAGCGTCACAATCAATACCTACAAAATACCGGAAGAATTAAGAGGAAAGGACTACAGTAATAACGATGAGCTAAGAGGCAAACTAAAATCTTTTCTTGAGGAAGTATGGGAAGAGAAAGATCAAATTATTGAAAGTGAAAAAGAAAAATATGGCATTAAATCAGTTTTCTAAAGCCCTATTATTAATTATTTTGGTTGGCTGCTCTTACCAGCCTGAAGATCCTATTGACTACAATCAAGAATTTCAATCTATTCTTACTACTTTTGATAACTCATCTATATTAGATCTTAATGCCGATGAGTACGTTAACAATACGCTCTTTTTGAATTTTGTGAACAAGCTTGATGGCCAAAAAATACATTTCCTTGAAGAAGATTTAGCTAGCTTTAAAGATACGCAAATTTCTAGAGAAAACATTTTCCAGAACTTAAAAGCAGTGATTGATATTTTTTATGATAGGTATGAAGAATCACTTAAGAAAAGAAGAGAATTACTAACTAATCATAATTTCGACTTAAATATTGAAGAATCAATAAAATTAAATGATCAAGAAAGGTTTTTTAAATCTAGAAATGAAAAAACCACTTACCTTAAGAAATTAGTTAAGAATGAAATCATTATTCAGATGCTTGAAGGCAAGACACAAAATGAAGCAATAGCTGAGCTTAAGACCAACTATCGTGACAGACTTTCATCCCTTTCTAAGATAAGAGATGAGGATAAATTTGGCATTCTTGCGAACAACTTCTTATCTCTCATTGATCCACACTCATCGTATTTTTCAGCTCGAGACTTAGAAAATTGGAATTTAAGAATGAACCTTTCATTCGAGGGTATTGGGGCAATTCTAGGCTATGAGAATGAGGTGGCAAAAGTTGAAGAACTTATGCCGGGCGGTCCTGCTATTAAGTCAAAAAAGATTAATGTTGGAGACAAAGTTCTAAAAGTTGGTCAAGGCAGAACAGGGAGAATGATAAATGTCAGAGGATGGAGGCTTGATGACATTGTTGAAAAGATTAGGGGCGAAGATGGTTCTGTAGTTAGGCTAGAAATAGAAAATCAATCTGGCAAAGAAATAATCGAACTCACAAGGGGTAAAGTTATACTCGAAGAAAGTGATGCTTTCTCAGAAGTTATTACTCGAGAGAATACAAAAATTGGCTACATAAATCTGCCCTCTTTCTATAGTGATTCAGAATGTATGAGGTTAAGCATGTATTCATGCAAAAGCGCAACAAACGATGTCCAAAAAATTTTAAGAGACTTTAAGCTGCAAGATGTTGAAGGCCTTGTGTTTGACTTAAGAAATAATGGTGGTGGGTTTCTGCATGAAGCAGATTATCTAACTAGGCTTTTCATTGACTCTGGACCTACCGTTCAAATAAAAGACTCCAACAATAATATTAATGTCTATACAACATGGCAAACCAATAGAACCTGGAGCAAACCAGTGGTTGTCTTAGTAAATAAATTTTCAGCTTCCGCATCTGAAATTTTTGCTGGAGCTCTTCAAGACTACAACAGAGCAGTCATAATGGGGCAGGAAACTTTTGGTAAAGGGAGTGTGCAAAGATTTACTGATACTCTTAATGGACAAATAAAATTTACAGACTCACTGTATTACAGAGTTTCTGGTCAACCAACCCAGATCTATGGAATAACACCAAATTTACTAATTCCTAACTTAATTAATAACGATAATTATGGTGAAAAAAGATATGAAAATGCCATAAAACCATCTGCAATCGATTCAGCAATTTATTTTGTAAATAATCCTCTTGTTGATGAAAATATTGAAGAAATTCACAATCAAGCTCTTTCTACATCAGCTTATTTTAGTTTGCTTAATGAGATTAAAGAGAAGGAAGCAAACTTAGAAATTAGTCTTAATTATGAGAAAAGGGTAAACGAAAGAGAACGGAGCAGGACTGATTCACTTAAACTTATTAACCTAAGAAGAGAGATTTCGAATTTAAAGCAGTTTCAAACTTACGAGGAATACATAGAATTTGAAGAAGAAGATGAATTTGCTTTGGATGCTGAAATAGATCAATCCATCAACATACTTTTAGAATTAGTGGAGGCTTAATTGAGAATTATTACGTTTAATATAAATGGATTAAGGGCAAGACCTCATCAACTGCAAAAATTAAAAGAAAAATACGACCCAGATATTATTGCTATTCAAGAAATAAAAGTTAGTGATGAAGATTTCCCTGAACATATTCCAATAGATTTAGGCTATAAATTTTTTAATTACGGTCAAAAAGGATTTCACGGTGTTGCCATTTTTTCAAAATTAGAGCCTGTAGAAGTAGTTAAGGGTCTGGATGGAGGAGAAGATGAAGTTCAAAAAAGATATATTCAATGCGATTATAAAACTGATAAAGGAGTCATATCCATTTGCAATTCATACTTTCCTCAAGGAGAAAATAGAAAACATCCAGATAAATTCCCTTACAAAGAGAGGTACTATTCTCGAATCACAAAACACATTGCCTCAATAAAAAACAATCTCATTCTTACTGGTGATTTTAATATTGCCCCCCTAAGAGAGGATATAGGCATGAACGATGATGGTGTAAAAAGATGGTTAAGAGAGGGGCATACTGCTTTTTTACCTGAAGAAATTGAATGGTACAAAATGCTAACCGATCTTGGGCTACATGATTTTTGGCGAGAAAATAATCCAGATTCAACAAAGTGCTCTTGGTTTGATTATCGGTCACGTGGCTTTGATCAAGACCCAAAAAGAGGATTACGCATTGACCATTTTCTTATTTCTAAGCAGCTTGAAGAAGCTTATCTTGGGTCAGATATTGATCATGAACTTAGAGCGATGGAAAAACCATCAGACCACTGTCCAGTAGTACTAGATTTGGATTTAGAATTAGTTTCTTAGAAAATCTTATGCTTTCCTCTTAAGATCTCAAAAAACATAATGTAATCACTCACTAAGCTGAAAAGAGGATATGTGAAAGTTGCTGGCTTATTCTTTTCAATGAAGAAGTGGCTAACCCAAGCAAACCCATAACCAGACAATAGAGCAAACAAAAAGTATATTGGATTAAAAGTAGCAAGAAGTTGAATTAAAAAATATATGGATAAGCCAGTGCCAATAAAATGGAATAATTTAGTATGCTTATCCTCATGTTCGCTTAAATAATATGGATAAAATTCTTTTATATTTTTATATTTTTTCACGATATGAATTATAACTTTATGGCTGCGGTAACTCAATTTTAGACTTAACAGCTGATTGTAAAGTTTGAAGGTATGTTCTAGTATTTAAGGTCGTCAATTATGGAGAAACAATGAAAAAGATATGGACAATTAATTTATTCTTTCTAATGCTCTTTGCCCTTCCAATCAATGCAGAAATTGATAATGATACAAAAATAATACAACCTGGTGCACCAGGTGAACCATCTAATGTTCTTAATGCTGAGACCGCAATTGCTATAGCAAATACCTCTTACACAAGGGCTGATGTAGATTTTTTAACAGGGATGATAGTCCACCATGATCAAGCCTTGGTCATGTCAGAACTTGCTCCCGAAAGAACAAATAATAAATCTATTATAGACCTGGCTGGTCGAATAGAAGTTTCACAAGAGGACGAAATTTCGTTCATGGAAGACTGGCTATTTGCACGCGATGAGCAGCAGAGTGATAACAGTCATAATCATATGCATATGAAAATGGCTGGTATGGCAACACCACAACAATTAGATGCACTAGAAAATTCAAAAGGTAAGGACTTTGACAGACTTTTCTTAAATTTGATGATTAATCACCATGACGGAGCGATCAAAATGGTAAATGAATTAAGAAAACAATCAGGTTCTGCATATGATCCTGTTTTGAATGAATTTGTCACAGACTTATACAATGATCAGGGCGTTGAAATTGAAAGAATGAATGGCCTCTTAATTGGTTTATCTGATGATCCTAGATCAGGTCTTAAGGGTGGACTAAAAATAGCTGAGGAAGCAATACTTAATCTTGAGCTTGTAGCTTCTTTAGATAAGCCAACAGGCTTTTATGACCCAAACA
>Ga0222719_10002331_pt1 | contig 17430 bp, 13 predicted proteins | sample C33_34DmetaG_FD_165039 | JGI IMG/M metagenome (GOLD analysis project Ga0222719, IMG submission 165039) | Estuarine water microbial communities from San Francisco Bay, California, United States - C33_34D | ecosystem: Environmental > Aquatic > Marine > Unclassified | place: USA: California... | reverse complement strand
AAGGCGTTCTGGGAGAGGGTCCTGTGGCACCGCGAGCATGGTCACCAGGAACTACTTCCTGCGCCGAAGCCTACGATCGATGATCTGATCAAGGAGATTGAAGGTCTCGAGAACCAACTCACCAAGGTGAAGAAGATGGCTCTTGGGATCGCCAAGGAACATTCGACACTGAAGACGGGCCGATGGTCTAATGAAGATGATGAATGGCTCCTGAAGAACAAGGACAAGAAATTGGAAGAACTTGCCGAACATGTCAAGAGAACCGTCAAGGCCACCAAGATACGTCTGGAAAAGTTAGTCAAGGAACAACCTAAACAGGAATGGACGGTCAAGGTGGTCGAAGAGGATGACATCTAAATATTGACTCTGGGCTGAACCCACGGAAGCGTCTGCCTTCCTGGAAGGTTGGGTGAACGGCATACAAACTTGATGATGAAATGATTGACCTCTTGCCCTCCAGAAGGGTTTGGAACGAGAGCGCCGTTCTGGTTATACAACTTCACCGTTAGGCGATCCAAATTTTCTATAGGATGAATAAATTGAGTAATTTGATCATAGTTGTCTTTGAACACAATGAGTTGGTCTGTTCCTGTGCCTTTATCATTGTCGCTAATAATTGATCCAAAGGCGCCACGGGCAATGGATTGAACTGGCGAAGCTGACACGACAGACGGCGGATCCTTGGTGAGTCGGTCGTTAAAATTGGATTCCAGTTCGCGGACTCGCATATAGAGATGTTCTACAGTTCCACGGGTGTGGACGTGGAGACCCAACAAGCGTGCTTGAACCACCTGTCTCAAAGGTGTATTGAAGTACACAGTAAAATTATTGGAACTTGCTTGACCAATTGTGTCAAAGGATATCGTGTGATATTCGTAGTTGAAATCTGGGAGACCAGGTGTCGTATAGGATGACCTAGCCATTATTACTTAGCCAAGAGAATAGCGAGCACCAAAAGAACGACCGCTATTGGAATTAGGATCTGTGCATACTTGGTGGGAACACCCATGAACTCTCTTCGTGGCAAAAGGGCTCCGATGGGTTCTGTAATTTCTTCTGGGTTGTTTCTATTTCTAGTGGATGATCTATAGTAGTTGATCAACTTGCGCGCAAATGTATTTTCTGAACCTGGAGTCACAGGTGGTCCAATGTTGGGCTCAAGACGTTTGTCTTCATCATCTTGCTTCTTTGTGGCAAAGCGCTTGTCCTTGGTAGCTTGGACTGACAGTTTCAAAACAAATTCTTCAGTGGCAGCCCCAGTGCTTGTGAAAGGATACAACTTGAATGAACTGTCACTAGTATCATAATAGTAAATCGACACCTTAATGGCTTCCATGACTGGTACTGTTTTTTGAACACTGAACCTATCATTCATCGAACTCATCACGTAGTTTGTGGGACTCGCCCCAGCCAGCGACGGAACCACAAGTGAACCTGTGTAGGCAAAATCAAAACGATTTGCTAGTTTATTCACGAAAGTAACCTGACCAGAAACTGCACCTGAATTCGCCACATCAAGGGTTATCGTTGATCCATTGATGCTGACGACTTTGGCGTTCGTACCTATGCCAGTTCCAATGACTTCCATTCCAGCACCAATTCCATTAGATGAAGTTACCGATATTGTAAATTGTGAAATAGTGCCTGTTGCACTAGTACTTACTCTGTTATTATAAACCAATGGGTTGTCCACCGTATAGATCCTATCGGTCAAAATGCCATAATTGGGCACTTCCAGAACTACGTAATAGGCGTGGACATTTCCATTGACCTGCGAGGCACTGTTTAGATATGGCATGGATGCCGATGCAAAGTTTACAGATTGGATTCCATAAAGGGGTGTACTGAGATAGACGGTGAAGTTGTTAGCATCGGTTGTGGCTCTGTCTTTTCTGGTTGAACTGTCGATAACGATGTCGTAACTTGACATACTCTACTATTAGATTGCTTTTTTTCAATGAAGAAATCGCGGAGGTCTAGATCGTCTAGCTCTTCGCTGAAAACGTCGTCCAGTTCCGAGTACTCAACCTGGGGCTTCAAAATCTGAACACTTTCTTCATGTTCCAGTGGGACCAACGATTTTTCAGAGTCTGACTCGGTCTCGGCCTCACTGGAAATTGTGGCATACTCGTCTGGGTCATATTCATAACCTTCCATTGGTTTCTACCAGACGCACTACTATTTATTGGGTTCGTTTAAACGCGACTAAGCCTTTACCTTGGTCGTCAAAAATACACTCTTCTGTTGCATTTCCAAATAACAAACTTTGATTGTCGTAAAGTGCACCCACGCCAGGTGTTGGTGACAAACCTATAAGGTCGCCCGAAGTTATCGCTCCATTTATATTCGAAACCAGAACTGTACCTTCATTCCCTATGTTTATATTTACATCGATCCCATCCTGTTCTCCTACGGAAACCCCGTAGATATTATCCGTACCGAGGTTGACTTCTGGCGTTTCCCATTCTCCATTTAAAGATACGATCATCCCTGGAATAATAGTATCTGTCGTGGTACAGTGGTTCATTTATATTAAATGAGATTATCTTACATACCATTCAAATCTCATACTTGTATACCCAGCATTACCTTCATTACAACAATTAAATGCATTACCAGCAGAGTAACTTGCATATTTCAGACCAATGCCACCTGTCACGTCGTTTGATGATTGGTCTGCTTCATTATTCCAGGCAAACCCCCATCTTACGGATTTTGGACTATACGTTGTGTAATTTATACCATACCACTGAAAACCATTTTGCCAAGACCATATACTGGAGTTAAATTTAGAACTTGCTGTCGGTGTTGGATTAGTTGCTGGATAATCAACACCATTACTTAATTTTGTTATTTGTGTTGGACTAGCGTAAAATTCTCTTAAAGTTTGTCTAACATTTCCCACTGCGCTACCTTGAACCCAGGTCCATCCCCCATAGCCTCCAGATACATCCCCACCACCCACTGGAGTGTCTGGAAATATTGCCATCCAGTCACGTGATCTAAATTTATTAAATGTATCAAATTTAGCATCTCCATCATTTCTGTTTGTATCAGATGGATTTAGAGTATTTGCCGTTGTCCAATAATCGGAATCAAAGTTAAATGTTGTACCTCTTGTGCCTTTCATGGCCAGCATCCAACCACCCCCAGCACAGTCGGTGTTCAAAATGCAGTATATCTGCGTAGGACCAACATCAGGTAAATTTATCCAATACACACCGTCTTTAAGTTCAGGAAAATCTTCCACAAGTCTTCTTGCACTATACGCAGCCTTTTGAGGAGTTGAACCATCTTGTCTATTTGGTTGGATGTTACCACGAGTAATCATTTTAAATCTTCTCAAGTATGAATTCAGTGTCGCTGCACCAGTCCTAGAACCAAACCCAAAAAATGAACCAGAATCTACGTTTACCCAAAAATCATTATCAGAATCATCATATTCTAATAATAACTCATTATTGTGATAAATAGTCCAAGTTTTATAATTACTTTTATTGTAAATTATTACAACAGGTGTCCATGCATAAGTTGTGGAACTTGATGCTTTTATCAAGGGAGTCTCTTGTATGTTTACTATACCATTTTTATAAATTCTGAATTTGTTTACTCCATTATAAATTTGCATATTTACATTGTATGCGTCGGCTCTAATGTGCTCTCCTCCCACACTACCTGCAGACAGACATCCTATTTTGAATGTTGTTCCATCGCCAATCCCATACAAAGAATATTCAAACTCTATACGTAAATAATCATAATCTTGTATTCTAAGTTTGTACCATATATAGTTATAAGAACCTGTTGTTCCATAATTACTGAGTTTCAACTGAACATCTGGATTGAGACCCGTCTGTTCTATAGTCCAATTTGAACCACTCACACGATTGAATAATGTGTACCAATTATTAAAATCCATAAATGTCAGTCCATATGAAATCGTATTACTTATTTTAAAAGCGGGTATCTTGACATCCATGTACCATTCTGAAATTTGTATACTATCAACAACATTTGATGCAAAAAGTTTTGTCGCAACTACTGCATAATATTTGAATGGTCTTTGAATATACTTGTCAACAAGCACAAAGGAAGTTTCAGTGTACGCTTCTGGTGTTCTGTTAATATACTGGACAACAGACCAGTTTGTGTCATCGTTTGAGGCAAGGAGGTAGCCATTTTTCACAAGTCTCTGAGGCAAGGTATTTCTTGCATATAAAACAGAATAATTCAAAAACAATTGAATGGGAAATTCAATTTTAAGCCATTCGCCCGAGTACCCACCTAAAGAGGCAGAACCTGAGTATGTTCCATCAGTAGAATATGTAGTGGCACTATGCCAAAAATCTGATAAAGTAACACCATTAAAAGCTTTCCATGCTTCTGTATTACCATCATAAACAGAACTCGCGCTCGCCACGACATTGCCTAGTCCCAAAATATAGGTTGTATTTGCGGTCATTTTGTTTATATTTACAGAATAACCTGTTTTCTTATAAAAAACAATATCTCTGGGATTGAAGTAATTTACACCTCTGGGCACAACTGGATTTGTATAAAAATTTGTGAAATATTCTTCCGTCATTCTAATTTCATCCAGTGACAACTCGCGGTCGTAGACGATGACCTCCCAGACAGCCCAGTCGGAACGTTCGCCAGTAAAATGTCCGTAATTTATACTGAGATTTTTTGCAGAACCTGTTACGGAATTTATAGTAAGGTTGACTCCATTTCCTCTATAAAGACTCTTTTGATCTGTCGAAATTAGAATTTGATCAAGTGGAAAGGCTGTTGTACCATATTGAGTTAACCATCCGTCATGATACGCCACACCTGTCCTTCCACCCCAAAACCCAGAAAGCCAGTTTGCCGCAACTCCATCAAATATCCTACTTCTGTACGCGCCATTATAGCGGGCCACGTGAAATAGTGTATAGGTTGATGGTAAAATGGCAGATGGAAATCTTATCCCATCGCCAGTACCTCCGTAGATGTAGCTACCAGCTTTGTTGATAGTGCAGTTCGGAACTATTTCTGTGCAGTGATTGCCATTCCCAGAGAGGTCCGGCCAGCTCGTTCCATTCCACGCCTCACCCTTGTACCACCCGACTAGACCATAATTTATCGGCAATAATGTATCCGATTGTGGATAAAACTGCAGTACATCGGTAGTGAGGTCTGTCGTGAGTGATGTTTGAGACCCACCGCTCCAAGAGAAATTCATACTTGCGCCACCAGCATTTTCGCCAAAATATATTTTAATTAAATACCTTGTTCCTGCATTTAAATTTATTGTTCCTGACCTGGTTTGCTCACCATGGGTACTTCCGTTATTCACAACTTCTGTTCCTTGTATATGAACATACGAAGCATCATCCGATACTGTCTGAAAGGTATAAGTTCCTGTTGCTAGTGGTATTATGAATCCGTACCATTTGTAACTGTAATAACTTCCTTCGTCACCTAAGTTTATACTAGTAAAAGTGCTTTCGGTTCCAATGTAGGCAGCAGTATCAAAGAATGTAAAACTGTCTGCAAAGTACCCACTATATTTTTGTCCATATAGACCTCTGGACATAACTAACATTAGCGTCTAGAATTTACGGCGCTCTTTATCATCATCTCGAGTTCGGTCTCGGGTTCCCAGTCAGCCCACTCGCGGACCGCCTGGTTTACCTCCAGATAGCGTTCATCGTCTCCGTCGTACTCGCGGAACTCGTCGTCGAACCCCATATCGCACTCCTGCACGACCATGTCATCATCAGTCTCCCATCCATCTGAATCCTCGTCGTCTTCATCTGGCAGTATGGAACCGTAGACCCTTCCTGTCAGCTTCATGGCACTCCACTTCATACCGTATTCCATATCGAGGGCAGTGACGATGCTCCTGCCAGTGGCTTTGCAATATTCTGCAGCCACCACGACGGCATTCTCCAGAACGGGCTGGATTGCGTTCGTGTATGCAGCGATGATCTGTTCCTCGCGACTCATTATTATTTTTTAAAATGTCCCTTTTCTTTAAGAGAGGATCATGTTGAAACCTCCAGTTGGATTCCGTGGAGACACAGGTATTGGTGCTCTAACTGGTATTAGTGCCGTTGGTCTACAGGATACGTTTCTGTATTCTAACGAAGAGTCACCTACAGAACACAAGTATAAATCATTTACTCAAACAATGCCATTTTATCGATACTATAAACCCGTTCAAACAAATTTTTTGGGTCAAGAAATACGTCATGTGTTCGAACCAAAGGAGATGGGTGATCTTATGACTGGACTGATGTTGAAATTCACATTCCCAACCACGTCTGTGCCAACTCCTTGTGCTCAAAATTTAGGTCTATCAATGATAAAAAGAATAGATTTATTTATCAACGATGAAAAAATACAGTCATTGAAGGGTGATTGGATGTCGATCTACGAAACGATGCATTCTTCAAATCAAGATCGTGAAAATATTCTTGGGACAATGTACAATTTCGGAACAACTTACGATCAAAAAAGTGTAGTAACATCTTATCCCAAAGAATTATATTATCCCATACCATTTTTCTTTAATAATCATTATAATGATTCTAATGTTGACACTACGTCATTTCGTCCACCACTTCCTCTATGTGCACTTTATAATTCTAAAATCACTATAGTAATAAATTTTTTAACATTGGAAGAACTTGTGCGAGATACATCTGGGTTTTCTCAAGGTGCAGATCTTTCTAATTTTATGTTTGTAACCGAGGAAGTAAAACTTTCAAGTTCAGAACGTTATTCATTTTTGTACAAAAATAAGAATTATCCAATTGAAAAGATAAACGACGAAAGTATAGAGCTTGAACCAAAAGCACTAGAGGTGGCGTATCGCTATTATTTAAATAGTTATTACACATCTAGGGCATTATTTTGGACTTTCAAGTTAGAACAAGGATTGCCTTACAATCCTGATTTTTACAGTCCAATTATAAAAGCTAGAATAAATTTATTAAGCAAATCGGATAGAAGTGAATTTGAAAATCCATTATTTTTTAAAGAATTTCAGTCTTATGTTCATGATTTTTACAATAATGGTGTTTTTTATTCATATAGTTTTTCTGAAAATCCTTTAAAAGTTATATACGGAGATTATGAATATGTAACACCAAGGCCACAGAGTGCTTATATTGATATGTTTTATTCGGCTGCACCCGTTGGATTCAGAAATTTTTCCGAAATTCTTGGAACTTCATCTTCCAGTTACACTTATAGCTACAATAATTTAATTCTCGATACAAGTCTGGATCTTACTTCGTTGGATACAGGAGTTATTAGTAAACTTGAAACAAATGGTGCCTACGTTGGGATACCTTCAACAACATATACTTCAACAGACAACGAATTTCCATGGGATCTGCGTTTCACTCCGTCAGGGTCAATCACGGTTGATTCATCATCCTCACTGAACATTAATTCAGCCATTGAAGGGTTTCCCGTCTTACCTGGATCAAAAATGATACTTACAGTTTATTATTTATCTGTGGTTAATTTCACAACAGAAAATGGAAAAGGATATATAGTTTAGTGATATGTTGGTAAATTCATTCCAGTATTATCAAACACCAATTTTGAAACACCTTTTTCTATATAAAGCAAATTTATAGAAAGGGGAAATATTTTAAATTTTATAGTATCCGTATTTTTTCCTTTGGCATCAATTCTGAAATATGGATTTGTCACCTGTGAAAAATTTATAGATCCATTTGGCTTGGGAATGTTCATTGGATCTTTACAAAGTGCGAGTGCATATATGTAACCACGATACGTATCTTCTCCAAATAGAATGTTTTGGTTAGAACCAGGAAAATGAGAATAATATTGAAACCCTCGTAGCATTTGAAATGTCCCTACTTCTCTTTGTAATATTAAATTGTCATCTAGCTTTATTTCTAGGGAATTTAAAAAATCATTGTAGTCAAGAGTAGTTTCTTCATATGTTTGTAGTTCACGTGAATAATCAAATGGCGTTGTTGTTTCAGTCGAAGTATTCTTAAAAGTGAAAAATAGAGCTTTCACAGGATTGTTTATATAAGGTTTTAGTATAAAAACGGAATCTCCTGTATATTCATTTTCTGAATATTGAAATTGTTCAACTGGATAAATTAATTGTTTTTTGCTTAGTGAATCAACAATTTCTTTTGGTGCATAACCATATTCTATTCGCAGACTAACATTTACATTGTTATTTCCACTGTCGACGCCACCCCACCTTACTGCATTTCTTATACCTACATCAACTTCAACTTCATGTAGTCTTAAAGCGCATAATGGAATGGCCAAATTTATTTTTCCGTGGAACCAGAATTTAAGAGGCACCTGAAGACGATAGGTTCGTGGAAATTGATCCGTATCTGTAAAAGGAAATCCTGGTCCTCCTCCCAGCATTCTATAAAGCTGAACAATTGAAAAAGATTCCTTTTCTGTATTTTCTACATTTAAGCGTAGGTTTAACGTTTCGCCGGACTCTTGTTGAATCGTATTTCCACCTATGTTCAAGGACACATAATCAATCATGGCATGCGCCTGATTCAACCTGGTACTCTGCGTACTTGTATAGTCAATCAAAAGATACATCTTCGTGATAAAATCACCATGCCTTGGTACCATGATTTTTCCACTTGACCCATAATTAATATTTATAGGTTCCGTGTCAAAGCTCTGAGTAAGAAAATTGCATTTTTTTGTAAACACAGCTTTGAATGGAGTTTCCATTATTCTAATAACTAATTACATTTTATCCACAGTGATATGTACACGCTACCACTTCCGCGCGATAAACATTTCCAGTATTTGATAAATATTCTTCTTTTGTAATTGTCGAAAGAGTTTTGTCTTCGGACATCGAAAGAAACCGTTTAGCATTCGTGAAATCACAATTTTGTAAAATCTTTGCTACCGTGTAGTTCATTTTTCTACTTCCTTCTTGTCTGACTCCATAACCAGATAGCGTCGATGAAGTAATATAATCTCCAGCATTCAATGTACCGTTTGCATCCGAAACCCATACTGTACCATCACCAAGTGCATTGTAATGTTCGTCGCCATCTGATACACCAAAGACATTTGGATCATTTTCAATGTCAGAAATACTCACACCTGTAAGAACATCGCTTGTAGAAAATATAGCCAGTGGTATAGTGTTATCAACTGAAACTATTAGATTTTTTTCAATAGATTTTTTTGTGACTCCAGAATGAAATCCTGTAAATTGAGAATATCCAGAAGCACTTACAGTACTATTTTCATTAATAGTGATATAATTTGTTGGATTTGTTGTAAAAACACCTATTCTCATTACATCATCGTTAGTAGGTGTTCTATATAAACCATAAACTGCACCATTATTTTCATTATCATCCTCTAGTGCATGCTTAATTACAGTATTACTTGATATTGTATTATTTATATTGAAAACAACATTATCACTTACTGGGTAATCAAGTTGTGTAAATGTTGTTTTGTATGGTGAAATATTATTTATGTCGATCTTCCCAGTAACATATACATTACTATCTAATACGATACTTGATAGATTTGAACCCACACTAATATTAGTAGCACCTTCGGTCGATGGTATCTCTGTGAAAGTTAGTCTGTTGGAAGTATCTCCTAAACCAAGTTGTCCAAAACTATTTAAACCAGTTCCATATATTTTTCCGTTGCTTTTTTTTATAAGTACGTGTCTGGCCATGAATGTTGTAACGATGTCTGTTACATTGGCGGCGCCTTCTCCTACTGCTGTTGTGAATACTGTTGGATATGGATACGTGGTTCCTCGACCAAGTTGTCCATTAGAATCATATCCACATCCATATACAGCTCCGTCATTTTTTAAAATGACCGAAAATTGATCACCAGCTGCAATTTTAGTTACACCACTTGATCCTTCGCCATTCGCGAGTGTAAAGGTTGTAAGTGAACCTCCTGAATATCCTTGTCCACATTGTCCAAATATATTGTCTCCCGATATATAAACCGCATCACTTTTTAGTAACATTGAATGAGTGTTACCAACAGAACATTTCGTCACACCTGAAGAACCTTCACCTGGAATTAATGCGGGTGTAGTACCAGAGCTGCCTCCTAGCATTCCCTGTGAATTTAAACCACAACCGTATGCGGCACCTGTATTCTTAACAAAAATGGTGCTATAAAATGACGTGCTAAAATCAACTACTCCACTTGAACCATCACCCGTCATTATTGTGAATTTGGATGGGTAATCGTAATTCCCTAAACCAAGTTGACCATATCCATTATACCCACAGCTATATAACGCATTATTTTGTTTTAAAATGATGTGATGCCACGCTCCCGATTTTACATCAACTACTCCACTAGAACCTTCTCCCACAACGGGCGTTAAAGTTCGCCTGTTGATAGTATCTCCCAAACCAAGTTGACCATAATTATTGTATCCAGCTGAGTATAATTTACCTCCTGTACTTAATACCATAATTGATGTGTAACTATAAAATGATGCAGCAGCAACAGAAGTTTTTGAAATGGTTATGATTTCTCTAGGAACTGTATTAGTATAATCAATTTCGATAACCGAACCTGCTTTTAAACCAAAATCATTGGAAATATTTATTTTATCCATTAAATTATTTATATTCTGTGTAGTTACATTTGATGTTGTTAAAGATCCACAAATTATATTGGGAGTTAAAATATTAACTTGTCCAGTATTATCTATATTGAATAAATGTTTGTTCCCTGAAATTGTAGAATCAAAAACTGGCTGACTTATATAAAAATATTCACCGTTTTGATTATCTATACCCATGTCAATGTGTGATGTAGAATTAGGTATTTCAGATGGATTAACACGCAATCTAAGTTGTCTAGATTCTGTCAAAGCTCCTTTATTTGAATAATCGCTATATATTTCAAATGGTATCGTTGAACCTGATTCAATATTACTTACAAAAACTTGACCATCCACTTCCAGTTGATGATTTAGTCCTATTCCAGAATAAGACATTTAATAATAAATAACATAATATTATCCACAATGGTACGTACATCCAACAAATTGTGCTCGGAAATATTTGTCTGGATTTAAAAGATATTCTTCTTTTGGTACAATATCAAGTGTTAAACAATCATCTGAAAGTGATAAATATCTTAAATTTTCATGTTCGTTAAAATAACAGTTTTGTATAATTTTTGCTACTGTATAATTTTCCATAAAATCACTGTCTTGTTTCTGACCATATCCATGAAGGATGGATGATGTAATATAGTCTCCAGATGAAATAGTGCCATTTATATCTGAAACCCATATACCCCCTTCACCAAGAGAATTAAAAGTGTCACTTCCAGACATTACACCAATAACGTTGCAATCCATTTGTATGTTTGATAATTTTATATCTTGAAAACTTTTATTTAAATTACTTGGAATTATAGAAACTATTAAACCTGACTCAATTTCTTTACGATTATTACTCATATGAACTCCAGTAAATGGTATAAAACTTGATGCAAACATACGTCCATCTGATGTTACGCGTGCACCATATTGTTGATTAATAAATACTTCCGCAAGGTAATCATAGCATTTGATAGATAAATCTGAATATAAACCATTAAAATTATAAAGACCGTTGTAATCACCATGAGTTTTGTATATAAAAGATGCTAAATTTGGATTATTTACTAAAGTATAATAATTAAAAGTGCCACTATTTATAAAATTACCTACTCCTAAGTTTCCGTTAGTATTCTGTCCCATTCCAAGTATTTGGCCATTATTATTCAGTATGGATATACTAAATGGTCCACAACTAATTTTATCAACGTTTGATATAGAAGAGTACAAAGTAAAAACGCTTGATCCGCCAGAATTGCCAACACTCGATCCAGAAAAATAAATTCTATTATCGGATTTTTTTAAACTTGAAAAATATTCACCTCCACTTATATCAACCACATCCGATGAGCCATTTCCTGGTATAGCAGTAAATCCAGTTTGTATGTTTGAATAGCCAGTTCCAAGAGCCCCATTATAATTTCTTCCAGTGCCATACAAAGAACCATTTTCAAGTAATACATGTGTACACCTTTCATGAAAATAACCACTTTTTACATTTGTAAAAGGAATAAAACTACTAATTATATTATTATAAGATGTTTGAATTGAATAATCACTAAATAATCCAAGTTGTCCATAATCATTTTTCCCTGATCTATAAAGATCGCCATTAGATGTTAACAAATAAGTAAAAAATTTACCAGCGGATATAAATACGACAGTTGTGGGTGAACTTGGAATTGTTACAAAAGGACCTTGTGCGTTTCCACCATCTGCAAATTCGCCATTTGAATTCGACCCTGCTCCATAAACAGTACCATTTTTCAACATAATCGAAAAACTATTCGCTCCAGATATTTGTGTAACACCACTCTGAGCTATAGAAGAACATAACGTGTATGTAACGTAAGTACTAGATGTAGAATATCCAAGACCGAGTGCAAGAGAAAAATTTCTTCCAGAACCTATAACTGAACCGTCCGATCTTAAAATATTCGAAGATCTGTCATGCATTACCGACATAACTGCATTTGTTATTACAGAACCGCTATACGTCAATTGGTACCCATATACATTTCCATTTGCAGTAGAACCAAAAGTTCCTTCGCCCGCGTATCCGTAACCATATGCAGTCCCATTACTTTTTACAAATATCGCAGAATATGGATTAGTTGAAATATGAACAACATCGCTATTAAGTTGTGAATATCCAGTAGACGTAAATTGGGTGTGATCGCTTATATTCAACCAATAACCATAACCCGCATGCTTAACGGTCCCCCCTGAAGTAATAATAAGTGAACGATAATAATCCTCTGGTGCTGAAAAAAGATGAGTTACATTGTTTAAACCAGTCACGTATGTAAATGTATTTCTATTATCATTGTCCCCTAACCCAAGTTGTCCATAGTAATTATTACCACAACTATACAATTGACCTCCAGAACGAACAAAAGAACTATTATAATACGCTCCCAATTCCGTTATACTGCCAAGACCGGTAATAGACGTAAAAGTATTTCTATTATCATAGTCCCCTAACCCAAGTTGACCATATTGATTATCACCAGTTACCCATACCGTTCCATTAATGTCTAGTGCCATTGTGTGATTTTGTCCACAACATACTTGTGTGATACTCTGTCCTATTTGTATACTGACTGTTTGTTGAGATGCAATAGTTCCCAATTGTATATACTGTGTTGCTGATGTATTTACACCTAATTGCCATTCCGAGCTTACACCACAACCATATACAGATCCGTCGTTTTTTATAATCATTGAATTCTGTAGACCGTTTATTATTTTTTTAACATTAGAATCTGCAGGAGATGGTGCTGCTGTAAAGGTAGAATATGTTCCATATTGTGTTGGCATTCCTGCTCTATAGTTGGAATTTGATCCTGCAACATAAACACTTCCATCTTCTGTTAAAATTGATACAAACGTAGGCCAGAAAGCTGATGAAGATTTATAGTGACTAGAGATTTCTACAATATTACTTGTAAAACTAGTACTAACACTTTGCGGTGTTGTATATGTACCTGCACTCGATGGCCCTAAACCAAGTTGTTTATTTTGATTTCTACCAAAAGCATAAAATTCATTTTCGAATGTTGTGTAATATGAGCTATTTCCTGCACAACCTATTAGTTTTACGTTAGACAGATACTCACCTTCCCTTCCTGGTTCAGGATTTGGATTCAATAATCGCGTAAAAACATTTAAATTTTGATTTTCGTTATCAATTCCCAATTCACCATATTGATTTGAACCAGCAGCATAAACATTACCGGTTGGTGTAAGAAGAAAAGTGTGCGACATACCAGAAGCAATATTGGAAATGGTTTCCCATGTGGTTGGAGCAAATACATTATTTTGTAAAAGTAATGTTCCATTTACCGAAATAATTTCATTTCTTGCATATTCAGGTACATAAATATCATGTATATAAGAATTCTGAACCGATAATGTATTTAGTTCTGATATATTTGATGAATTTGGTATAGTTGTTTTTTTTGAATTATCTATGGTAAATGCTTTATCACCAGATATTGTAGCATCTGTCACTGGACAACTTATATAAAATTGATTTCCGTACTGATTATCTATACCCATATTTACATAAGTATTTGATAGGGTGTTTTCAGAAGGTTTAACATTTAACCTAAACTGTCTTGAATCTGTAAGTGTTGATTTACCTGTGTAATCACTATGTATTTCAAATGGAACCTCTTGTTTTAGACTACCTAATTCAATATTACTGATTAATGTTTGTCCTTTAGAAATCAAAGACATTACTAATATACGGTTTTATTTTTTTATCCACAATGATACGTACAACCAACCAATTGAGCCTTGTATACATTACTTGTGCTACTTTTATATTCCTCATTGGATACAACTGTCAATACACCTTCGTCTGACATTGAAAGGTATCTTGGATCTCTACTGAAATCACAATTTTCTAAGATCTTTCCAACTGTATAATTTTTCATAAAATTTGTTGATTGTTTTTGACCATAACCAACTAAAATAGATGAAGTAATATAATCACCAGCCGTGAATGTACCATTGATATCAGAAACCCATACGGAACCTTCTCCTAAAGCATTGACGTAATTTTTAGACATTACACCAAATACATTTGGGTCCATATTAATATTTGATTTGTACACAACTGGGATAGCGCTATTTATACTTAAATTTTCTATTTCTTTATCAGGATTTACAGATACAATTAATCCATCTTCTACACTATCATCTATAATACATTCATGGGCTCCAGTAAAGTTTCCAAAACCAAACGGAGCAGTTATAGTACCCGCACTATTAATAAATATTCCATTAAATTTAAAAGTATCCTCCTCCGTCATTCTAAAAATTACAGAACTTGTTTGAACATTATTTTTATCATAATTTTCAAATATAGAAGAAGATGTAATTTTTCCCGAAATATTTTTAATTTTCATTGCAATGTTATCACCATCTTTTGTAGTATTGTTTACATCAGTATTAATTATTGGAACATTATTTTCTACGTTGATGGATATAATTGAATTATTACTAATAACATTTCCGTTAGTTCCTGAAATGTTATCAATTATCAAATGAGTTGTGCTAAAAGTTGTTTGTTGAGCATTTAAATCATAAAACTCAAATTCTTGCTTATCATTAATTTTAAAAACTCTTTCACCAGAAACAGTTGAATCAAATACGGGTTGACTTATAAAAAATACGTTTCCATATTGATTGTCTATTCCCATATCAATATGGGAAGTTGATGTATCATTTTCTGATGGCGTGACTCTAAGCCTAAGCTGCCTTGAATCGGTAAGAGTTCTATTTCCTGTGTAATCGCTTAGAATTTCAAAAGGAACTCGTTGACTTCTCTTTCCTCCTTCAACAGCTTCCACTCGTACTTGACCTGATACTTCAACATTATGGTTTGGATTATCTACACCAATTCCGATATATGACATATTTTAAAATATAGCAATGTTTTTAAGAGACTAATTATTTTTCTCAATAATTTCGAGGATCTTGTTCTTCACTGTCTCGTAACTCATATGCGTTCTCACCTCATTCTGAACCCATTCCGATGTTGTTTCCAGATCATCATTGTAGACCTTCTCCATGGCCTCCGCAGTTCCCATCACACTTGGCTTGACCCACCAAGCACTCTGCATGTGATTAAAGTGTCGCTGGACGGGAGGCACCGACACTCCATACCAACAATAATCATGCATGGCACCGAATCGTGTGGTAACCACTGGCAACCCGTAGTATTGCGCTTCCAACTGAGGAATTCCAAAACCCTCCGAACACGATCCACATAAGTACATGTCGGAACACTTGTACATTTTTTGAAGCGTGGTCTCATCAAGCGTGTTCTCTGTAAATTTGATGGCGTGGTCTGGTATCCCCAAAGTCTTCACAAGCAATGGAACGTCATACACTCGTGCGTGATTGAGCGTCGGTGCATGCACCCACATCAAGGCTTCTGGGTGTTTTGCAAGAAATTCCTTGAATGCCATCAACGTCGTGTCAAGTGATTTTCTCCCACTCTGCTCGTAGTTTCCTGCCAACGTGCATATCACATACTTTGTGTCATCAATGTTAAAGTCTTTTCTTATTTTAGATTTTGTGTCCGTCGGAGGGAGATGTGTATTAAATTCAATCACGTGAGGAACCACATAGGTGTCCCGTCCCATCTGACGCTTGACCCTTTCGCGGGTCGAAGGACACAATGAAATGATGTGCTTGATCTTCCCTAGAGCCGCCACGGTAGGCAAATCGATCGGTTCGTAGTGCAAAGGAAACCATAGATAGGATGGACATGCAATCTGATCCTGAGTTGAAGTCTCAAGTAAAAATATGTCCTGCAGGAAGAAAATGGCATCCGCACTGGTCCTCTTGATGAATTCGTTAATGTCTGCGATCTTGATTACACATGGAAATTTTTCATACGGACCCAAAATGAAATTTACCATAGGGTTGTCAAGAAGACCTTGGGACCACGGGTCTCTGGTTTCATTTGGAAGAATGTTATTGTTAACCAAATCTCTAAATGAAAGTACACCCACATGCTTCACTCCACACAGACCCCATAGTAACATAGTCACCGTGTGACCCCTCTCGTTGAACATCTTGATGAGGTGCTTGAGCTGACTCGGGTAGCCACCCTTTGCACCAAAGAACGGCGTACCATTACTCGACAACAGGATGTGCATTTACTAAAAATGTGTCTGTATCGTTTAATTGAAAAGAAATAATATTGTCATCGTCATCCCTGATAGGTTCGTGGTGACTAGGAACTTGGAAGTGTGATCTGACCATGTCCTCGTAGTAGTAATCCAGTTCTTCATTGTCAAAAATGTCTCCAGTTGGATTACCTAGCAAGGTGTCACGGGCATGAAGATAATCCAAGAAAGCTTCAAAGGAGTGGTGGTGGAGCCACATGAACTCGATGTACCTTTTGTGCCTCCACGACTGATTAAATAGTTTTAGTAGAAAAGCGCCTATCATCGGGGTGGTGTCGATGCTCCTGTGTCTGATCATCTTGCCAGTGATCTCCCTTCGGTGAATGTTAGCTAGATTCATTTTGTAACACGCGCGACACAAATTCCAACGGGTACTGGACTTGGGTTTTTTATAAACCCTTGCCGTAAATTCTAGGGGAACGTGGGTCTCCCTCTGAAAATAATCAAACGCATAGTTGACAAATTCATGTACACTGGTCCACTGCAAAGGTACACCGCACCAGCGACACGTTGTTTTTGGATAAATCATTACTAGCTACGAATGGTATTATTTCTTTAACCGAAATATACCTAGGAAGAATTTTCGAAGGATTCTAT
>Ga0222719_10002329_pt1 | contig 17438 bp, 20 predicted proteins | sample C33_34DmetaG_FD_165039 | JGI IMG/M metagenome (GOLD analysis project Ga0222719, IMG submission 165039) | Estuarine water microbial communities from San Francisco Bay, California, United States - C33_34D | ecosystem: Environmental > Aquatic > Marine > Unclassified | place: USA: California... | reverse complement strand
CATAGGGCTTATCCTTTGTTTGTGAATGTACTATTATAATAAGACAGGTTACCCGAAAGGTCAACCTTTTTGTGCAAAACTTTCTGCCATTGCCGTTGCGGCATCATCTACAGCACTAGGTAGGGCTGCTGTATCGCACTGCATGCAACACTCATCCGTGCCACACTTGTCGTGTGTTTTAAAGACACGTTCCCAGTTTGCTGAAACCGTGCGTGGATCCACCTGTTGTGGTCGTCGACTAGATCCCTTTCCGGACACTGCTTTTTCCTTCTAAACTTGCTTTTACGTTAGGATATTTATTTGCGTCTACGCACACAAAACTGTATACACTTGACCGTTTGATCTCTTGCACACTTTCGCGAATGTCCCACTGGTTAGCATGCAAGAACTCTTTACACTGTTGTTTGCTGGTCCACTGTGCTTGATCCCAAACATTACTGCCAAGAAAATCTCCGTTGAGTCCTGCATACCACAGGACTACAATAACCCACACTACGCTTCTGCTACCACAGGCTGGTTATACACCAATCCCATTTTTACTTTACGAGCAATTTCTTTTCGCACTGCGTCTTTTTGCTTGTTCATCTGCACACTGTCAAGCCGTTCGTGTAATTGCTTTAGTGATAGAGGACGCAAACGAATTTTTTCTTTACGGTATGTCAGTGGCTTGCGTACATGGATAGGACGCTTACGATTGTTATTGTTTAAAGTTGCCATTAGCCTTGTCCTCTATATTTTGCTTTACGCCCGTGTTTGCCTTTGTAACTGCTACGAGTGCTGTGACCGATGCTGGTACGCTTTTTCACCCTACCTTCTTTAACAAGGTCGCTTGCTGTTGCTTTTTTGCTGGTTGCCAATTATAGTTCCTCACGTTGGCGGAAAGGGAGGGATTCGAACCCTCGATACGCTATTAACGTATGCACCCTTAGCAGGGGTGTGCTTTCGACCACTCAGCCACCTTTCCATTAACGTAATTATCTAATAATACATTACAGTTAGATAAAAGTCTACCACAAAAAAGATTACTAAATATCAGGATGAAAGCCTTTCTAAACCGCGCGGATATCTACATCTCAAATACATGTAATCTAAAGTGTGAAAATTGTCAATCCTACAGCAATCACAAACATAAAGGACATTATTATTTTGCTGATGCTGATTGGAAATCATTGGCCGATAAAATTGAAATAGGAGTTATTGCTATTCTAGGTGGCGAGCCAACACTAAATCCGAGATTAGGTGAATGGATAACTTCAATGGCTGAACTTTGGCCCAAGTCCACTAAGTGGTTAATATCAAACGGAATTCATCTAAAAGCCCAGCCAAATTTGCATAAAGTTTGCGCCGAAACTGGTACCAATATTCAAATAAGTTTACACAGCGAAAAATTTCGTTCTATAATAGCAGATCAAATTCTACAAGCATTTGGTATCTGTGAAGTAATAGAATTAAAAACTTACGCAAAAACTGAGGCAATATACAAGCTAATTTTGCAAAGTTCCAAAGGTGTTATCATTGAAGTTGATAATGCTCAAGCCTTTAATTATATACCCACTGCGGTAAACAACCATCTTCCAGTTTTGCATGATGACTATGAACAAGTGCATGACGCCTGCCAAATGAAGCAGTGTACACAAATTAAAAATGCTGAGATATATAAATGTCCAATCATGACCAGCATACAAACCTATCTCGATCAAAATAACATTGAAATTCCGCCTTTGCTACGCGAGTATAAGCCACTAACTGTAGGCAATGCGACACAAGTCACACTTGATAATCTAATAAACAATGCTATCCCCCAATGCTCGTTGTGTCCTATACATGACGCAGAAAGAAATAGTATTACAAGTCTTCTGCGTAAAGAAGTTAATAAGAAAAGTTCCTAATAAAATAAGAAAAAACAGGCAAAGTAAAACTAAACTCTAGTGTTCCGTCACATCCAAGCACATCAGTCCATGGTTCAATTATTTTAATCTGACTGTTTCCGTTATGATAATGACTGTATGTTGCGTCTTTCTGCAGCAGATATAAAATATTGTGCCCTTCGAGTAGCAAACTTTTGATAACCACAGACTCAAAAGCGATTGTAGGATTTTGTTTGTATTCTCTTAATAATAAATCTTGCTTGCCATTTACCTTTAATGCAAAATGGTGAGTGGTTATATTTTTTTCTGTAAAAGGAACGTTAATTGCAACTTTATCTTTTATAGGATAGCATTTGTCGTCTATAAATATTTGTGTATCCAAGGCATCGGGCTTGGTGATTTCTATTTCTAAGAGTGAATTCATATGGTATATATCAGAAGAAAAGGAGGCCTATTTGGTTAACAAGGCTGGCCAAACCCCGTAGCCTTATGCGGCTAGTGCGAATGTTTCATCATTTGCAGTTATTTTATTTTGCTTCTACGACCGGGAACCCCCAATCCTACGGCTTTCACATTGCCGGTAACTCCACTTTCTTAATCATGTCGGCGTCGAGTCCATTATCTGCCCCATCATAAACACTTGTTGGCTGGACTCGAACCCACCGTACTCCTTAGTACAACAAGTGCTTATGGTGGAGCAGCCGGGATTCGAACCCGGGTCCGTCAACCTTTCGGTCTGCTTCAACATTACAATAGTAATTATACTTTCAACTCTGAAAGTTGTCAACATAATTAATATTATATGTATGAACTTTATTATAATCCATTTACACCAGTAGAAATAATTAAACCAGAAATGACCATTGAACAGAGTTTACGGTTGGCCAATCAACGTGACAATAATGTGCTTGCAAACATGGTGAGATTGAATTGGATGGTCCAGGATCTCAAGAGCAATATAATCTGTAAACCTATATTGCTTCGTGAAGGCTTTGAAGTAGTAACTGGAGACACACGCATGATGGCTATTAGCATGTATCCTTACATTAAGGATGTGCCAGCCCTATTGACTGTACGCAGTACAGTGTCAGTTGGCAATAACTGGATAAAAGTTGATACAAAACAGCATCTTGCGGAGCTTGTAGGAACCAACGAAATGAACGTTGTGTGTTTCAACGATTGGAATAAACAAGAAGTAGAGTGGATTGAATTTGCTATGCCACACACCGAGCATCACATGCACGACGAAGAACAACGACTGAGTATGATACAAAATTACCTCAAAGAATATCCTGATACACTATTTGATCAAGATTGGTTATTAGAAAGTATAGATTGGAATTTATATGACCATTGATGTTTTAGCTGGTCCAATATTGTTTGGTTGGTTTCTACTGCTCGTTTATATCGCGGCAAAAAGTAATCAATAGGCTGTTGTAGAGTTTGCATTATTTTTTTACAACGTTGTTCAGCATTTACAATTTCATCGTAACTGTGGTCGATAATATCATCCATTACATCAAATCCATATTGTCTTAAAATATTAACACTGCCTGGACTGCTAAACAACAGCCAAGGTCGCGGAGTTTGCAACGCTCGAAATATTTTTTCACTGAATGCAATAACTGTATCACTGACATAGCTTTCTACCACCAGTGTGCAATGACTACTCATTGCTGCAATGTCAGGATCAATTCCGGGTAAAGTTCGCGGCATTTGTTGTATAAGTTTGTCATGTAAATGTTGCCACTTACTCCATCCAGTTTCATTATGTACCTTACTAAAGTTTTCTTGTCTTTGTGAAACACCAGGATCCATGTCATGGTACAAACAATTAAAGGAAACTAGTCCGTGGTCTAATAAACCATGTTCTTCCAGCATATATAACAACATTAATCTTTCGCCGCTTATACGATTCATCATACAGTTGTATCGATAGCTAGGTTTTTCATCGTAGTGCATAGGCGCACATTTGTAGATATACCAAAATTCAGGTGCAAGATTAAGATAATCAACCGGTATCCTGAAATGATTATCTGTTGCAAAGTTTTTGGGTAATTGCGATAAATCCGACTGCACTGCATCTACTAGACAATGTGGAATACCTTCAATATCTAGATCTAATTTTATAATGTCTTCTTCTTGCTGACATCCTGCTTGCCAAATTCGATCATAATGAGTTTTTATGTGCATATGGATTAATTATCAAATATATACTGTTATGGAAAAAATTGATTTCTTTGGCGGATTACATGGTCATTTTCTTGAATTGGTTTTAAACGTTAGTGTGTTTCAAATTGATTTTAATATAAATCGTACTTTGTTTAACCCCACTGGGGATTGCCACGTAAAACACGAAAAATATGGAGATGAGTATAAACCGGTTGTAGTTGCATTTCATTATAGTTTTAATAATGTACCCTTTTCAGAATCTGACCGTGTTGTGCGTATTACATGCCAACCCAATGATATGCTGATTGCAGTAACTAATAGTTTTACCCGTGCAGGTAATGAATTCATTGATTTACAAAATTTTGAAGTTAACACACTGGATAAATTAAACACTCCAAAAGCATTAGAATTTAGACAAAATATAATTGATAATTTAGGAGTCAGTGATTTGTACTCGCGAGCAAAACTTAGAAAGTATTTTCAAAGCATGTTCAACGACCCAGAAAATGGCTTGACATATTATAACGGTTTCACTACACACCATGGACCCCAATTTGAATTTGCCGTTAGGAATTTTTTTAGTGTAGATCTTTTTTATACTGCCTGCAATCAGATAGGACAGTTTTTTAATTTAGATTTTGTCCCATCTGAAAATTTGTACAAACTGCATCAGGATTTTTTGCTTAGGAATCAAGGATGGCACAGCGAAAACAAGTGTAAAAAAATTATTGAATGTATTATCAGCGGCAAAAGCCAGGAAATCAAATGTAATATTATTGAGGAAGCATGGATAAATTCTCAAATTGCTCGTATTTTTAGATGTTATGATCTTCCTGCTTTGATATCAGACAGCTACGCAACAGACTGTAAAGAATTACACACTCAATTATTTCAATGGAAAAAGGAGTACCGATATAAATGAAAATTCTGGTTAATGATCATGTTATAGAAAATGGTCCAGATGCAAAATTTGTTTTTGATCTACATCAATTACCAGTGGAATACACCACTGATAAAACACAAGCAGTTGACATAAACACAACGTCTGATCATGCAGTGGATGCGCAGTTGCATGTAGACGTTAGTTGGGCATTTGAATATCAATATGATCAATGTAAAAAGTTAGAAAAATATTTAGAAAAACTTCCCGACAATACTGTATTACTTACGGTGGCTAGTGCTTTGGATCAACATCCAAGAGTGGTACATTGGGATATGTGTTTCTGCCGAACTAAAGCCTATTACACACAGTTTCCAGTACGTGAAGAAACACAAAGAATGTGGTGGCATGATCAAAAGTGTTTTATTAGTCCTGATTTAAGGTCAGCAGATAACAAAACTAAAATTTATGTTGCACCCTGTCAGACGCTAAATCAGGGTGACATTGAAAGAAAAGGATGGATAACACCAAGACAACAGTTAGCTGATCTACTTGCTGCACAATTTTCCAATTTAGGTTATCTTGGCAATTTCAACAAAGATAAAAGCAAGTTTTTGTATTCACAGATAGATCAAATGTGGATAGATGATTTTGATGCTGGAACATTAGAGCAAGAAACACGGCTGCCTAATTATGTAATACAAGATGGCACAAGATCGTGGGGGTACAATCCTCCGCACAATGCCTATTATACTAATACTTTTATCAGTATGTATGGCGAAAGCGTGGAGTACGGCAATGAATTTATGGTCACTGAAAAAACTTATGATCCGCTAGTTAAAGGACATTTTATTCTACCAGTTGGTATATGTGGATTTGTAGAAAGGTTAAAACAGAAAGGAATACTGTTTCCTGATTGCATTGACTACAGTTATGATTCAATACATGATGATTATAAGAGAATAGATGCATGGCTTACAGAAGTGCAGAGATTGTGTAGTATTCCATTAAAACAATGGAAAACCTATTGGGATCAGAACTATGAACTGCTTTATCAAAACAAACTTTGGATGTATAATACTCCTTATCCACAAATTGATTTCAATTTGTTAATACAAAAGTTTGGAAAGTCATAAAAAAGCACCCTCAGGGTGCTTTTAATGCAATGAACTTTTTAAATTAAAAAGCGAATACAATACCTACCGCAGTTGCATCGTTAGCAGGAACTGTCTTGTCTGAAGTGCTTTCAACAAATGCAACAACTCCACCACCAAGGTCTTGATGGATACCGTAAGTGATAGCGTCGTTTGCTACTGTACCGGCACTTTCTTGCTCAAATGTTTCAACAGCCAAAGTTGTGGCACCCAGGCTGTATGTTGCTGACAACAGTTTGTTGTCTGTGTCAACATCAGAACTATCAGTATCTGTGTACAGTTCGTAAGCAATCCCAAGTCCGCCAACCTTTGCTGAAACGTTCATAATTGTTGCAGTTGTGTTGTCGTCGTTGTCTTGCGTACCATAACCAATTTTAGCAATACCAGCGTCGTAACGAACACTGTACGCAGTACCACCTGCGTTGCTATCATAGTTTGTGTCAGCGGCACCTGAAGCATGTACTGACAATCCGTCAATCATTGTTGGTAGTGTCCAAAGTACAGCATGGTCAAGACCTGGTGAACCATTTGTAAGAACATAACCCCAGTCAGTGGCGTCGTCAATTGCATCTACTGCACTAGAGGTATCGCCAAGATCTAATTTACCAAAAGATCCTGATACAGTAAGGCTTGACCCGCCATCGCCGGCACCATCTTCTGCAATGTTAATATCAGCACTTACGCTCATACCATTTTCAAGATCCTGTGATGCTTTGACTGAAAAGGCGCCGTCAAGTGCGGAAGTACTAGCACCATTGCTTTCTTTCCAACTCCATTCCTGCGAACCAGAAACAGTAACATCTGCTGCAAAAGCAGAACCTGTAAACGCAGTTGCTACTGCGAGTGTCATTAGTTTTTTAGTCATTTAATATATTTCCTTTATATAAAGATCTGAATTGTATTGCGCAATTCAGTTTTTTACTTATATTATCATAATCAAAGGTATAGCAAAAAATTGCACAAAAACAGTGCAAATGCAAGCCTAAATCATTTAAAAGGTTAAATTGGTGCCCGGAAGAGGACTTGAACCTCCACGCATTTCTGCACCAGAACCTAAATCTGGCGTGTCTACCAATTTCACCACCCGGGCATTTTTGACTGTGTATTTAACGGGATAATGGTTTTCACACTAAGTATTAGTGTGAGCATGTATGTGGTCGCTTTGAACAATTCTCAATTCAGCGTAACATACCTCGCTACATATCATCAGCATTGCTGACACTGCATGACTCACTTTGTTTATCTAGTATTCCATAAACCATTAACACTTTGCGTACAGCATTGCTGTTGTTAACCACGGCGTGTACATGTTTAGCTGTGTTTATTAAAATAGGATTTTCTAGCGGTAATATTCCAGCATCTCCTAATTTAAAATAAATGTTTTTGCAAATGTTGTAGCTGAAATATAGTTTTTTTGCGCCAGTGATATAACTTAGATTTTTACTTGTTGGATGATCATCTATGTGTGTTGGTATACAACTTTTAGGATCTAATTCAAGTATACTAAAGCTGAGAATTTTTTTATATCCAACTGCCTGTAAAAAGTTTTGTAAATGCTGAAATGGTATGCACTCAAGAGGCATTGGATCTGCGTTCGCGGTTGTTATTGGCACATCTCGAATTCGCCAATTACCTGAATCACCTTTAATTTTATAAGGAAATGGTAAACCGTTAAGCGTTTCGGTTTCCATGTATGATTCTAAATTGTCTATATCATTCAATATGTTTTCAGTTACGGGTATATCTAGCTCAGTATATGGTAAGTTATCTTTGTTTTTATTCCACCAGTGTGGACCATTGGACTTCCTAAAGAAACTTTTTATAGACTCAGGATAATTTCCTGTGATGTGGACCGAACTATCACAAGTCAGTAAATAGTTTTCAAAAAGGTTTTTACCAAAATCGCCATTGTTTATCTCTTGGTAAAAACGATTAATTAAAACGCCTATTTCTGTGTGAAGCCAGATATTAAACGTAGAGTTTTCCCATAACGCTGTTGCTGGTTGAAACTTTGAATTATTACACTCAACGTAGCCGGTATACAACAGGTGCTCAATAGAACAACCTTGTATGATTATGTCTAAAATTTCAAAATTACTACTTTTTCGTGTAAGTTTTAGAAGATACCAGCCTGAGAACTGTGTTTGGTCAATAATTTTGCCATTTGTATCAAGATATGTTATGTCATAGTTGACCTGCGCAGGTTTGGTCACGATCCTAACAGGAATCATTACAGCGGTTCTCTATTTACAGGATCAACCTCAACGAGTCTGTCGTCATCTAATCGATACACCACTGCTAACCGTTGTACACGTTCCATGCATTCAATTTCTGATGCGTAGTTATCTATTGGTGATCTACCTTTTGTCACCGTAATACCATACGGCACATCTCGTATGTCGTCGATCATTTCCTGCCTTTTTTCATCCCAACTTTTGCAGATATCCACTCGCCCAAGAGCGATCATTTCTTCCATGCATTGTTGATTTTTGACACTTAAATGGGTGCTCTTGGCAAGGATTGTTCCGATTGCAATTTTTTCGCTTAGAGCAGGCAATCGTCCAAGATAGTTATGATAGGAAGGTCTTAGTTCATAGGGAATAGTACCTAGGGTGCAAGATCCATTTTTCTCAGGTAAATGCTCCTCAAAAAATTGTTTTGCACGATAAGCCTGCGCTACAGCAACCTCAGGAATATATCCATCACCAAAAAATGATATGTCGTTCTTAAAGAAGGTATACTCGTCATGACTGTTGTGCATCCACCAATACCAGTGTCCATTTTCCTTAAACATGTGCGGTTTAAAGTGTCCACTGACTACACAATCATAGTCTATCATCTGATGATGATATAGATACCTATGAACAGGTTTGAAACAAAAGTGCCATCCTGGAAGCCAGTACGCTGGATGAACTTGGTTTTGCCAAACCTGTTCATAGATTTCAATTGTTGGACGGTTTATTTGGGTGTGTTTTACAGCGTCTGGATATGCTTCTAACCAAGCCAATGCTGGCGCATATTCTTCATCACAACGGTCGAACCATTCATTGGTTATGCTTCCAATCTGCGTCCAGGTGCTGTAAAACTGATGTCCTTTGTCGTAGGCGCGAGATAAAATAGTATGGCTATCTGTGCCACCGGTATATTGCAATTTTGGTTGCGAAAAACTATCAAACAGCCAATCAATTTTTTTATCTATCCAGTATTCAAGACCCTTGCTAAGTGCCGATGGCACATCAACGCTTAAATGTGCGTCAATATGCCATCGTGGAATAATAAACTCAGCAAACAACCCAGTTTCTTTACTACATTTTAGTGCCTGGTAATAGCCGTAAAACTTAGAACCATTAACCTGGTAGTGCTGCCCTTGCATTATTTTTTTAAGGCTTCCAATCACCTACACTTTTCATAAAATCAGCTTCAGTCATGTTCAATGATGAGGCAGGAATCATGTAGCTCTTGGTCACATAGTCTACCCAAGGTTCTGATTGTAGAAACTTTGCAGTATCTGCGGCAAGCGCATCTCTAAGTTCTGGTGTAAGGTTCACACCACTTAAGAAGTAGTTGACATTAAGATTAGCGTATGGGAAGTTGGGTAAAACCTCTGTAAACTTAGCCATACCTTTGATGTCTTCTTGGCTTCCTTGTGCAATACAGCTAAGTTCGGCATTCTTAAGAACTTTTTTGGTCATACCTGTAAACATGTAATCTGCATCACCAGCAAGCATACCAGCTGTAGCTTTACTACTCTTTTGATAAGGCACATGCACAAAGTTAGGACCAATTGCGCTGACTACCTTTGAAGGATAAAAAGTCGAACTGCTGACCTTAATGGTTTCGCCAGACTTTAAACGAGCAAGAAATTGCTCAAGAGTAGCACCTTTTGGACCACAAATGGCATTACGACGTGAAAACAACACTGATACAAAATTACCAGGCGCAGGACGCATATTGCAACCTTTTTGTTCTTGCTCGCTGATGCTAGCATCGCTGTTAAAGAACACTGCTGGTTTGCCATTCTTAGCGGTGCTCAGAAGGTTTGAGCAGTTGCCTTGTGGTAAGAAGTTAACCTTCCAACCTTGGGATTCTAAGCCTGCAATCACAGCCTCAGTCCTTTCCCAACCGTTGCCACCTTGCTTACTGTGAATAAGCACGTCAATGCTTTTTTCCAAAGCTAACGCCGAAGAAGAAAAAATAATAGTTGCTATTGCTAGCATGTTTTTTAGATTAATCATAAATTATGAACTCCATATAATAATGGCTCTATGCACTGCGGCAAAAATTTTGTCTTGTAGGATAAATCCTACTATTAAAACAATGGTTTCGGTGTTTCTCAACAGATAACCAATTGGTGCCAGCAGCAGGAATACAGCATAATAGTATCCCAATTGATAGGCTTCAGAGCCGACGTAGCCTATCAATAAAATTAATATAACAAAGGTTATGGTAAAAGTCAACCTCATTGGCATCTGATAAAGGTAGTTAACATACTTTACCATAGGCCATGCTAGTGTAAATGCTAAAACATTTATAGCAACGAACCAAACCACTAAATTATCAAATATTCCGGTCAAAACAACTGATTGATAACTTACCATAAAACTATTTGTTTCAAGTATAAACAACAATACTGCTTCGCTGGTGCTGATTGGAATGCCTAATAAAATTAATGGCAGGAGTGATGTAAAAGCCGCACTATTGTTTGCAGTTTCACTTGAAATAAGGCTGGGCATATCCCCGTGCTTGTTGTATGTTTTACGTTTATTGCCAATATATTTTTCTAATATATAACTAACATTTGCCGCAAGAATAGTGGTTAGATGTGGAACTAAACCTGCAAAAAATCCAATGATGCTACCTCGCAGTCCACTATAAATGTATTGCGCATAATTTTTCATGTGATCGTACAAAGGTAACGGTTTTAAATTTTTGTTAACATTGTAGTCCGTTAAGTGCTGTTGTGCGTTCCAATTTCGTGCCAGGATTGGTACTACAAATAGCGCAACAAGGACCGGGAATGTTGGAAGTCCGCCAAGCAAACCAGGAAATGTATCGTAGGGTATCCATTCTTTGTAATTAATGCGAGGAGGCACAGCCTGAAATCCAATGGTTGCCAAGCCCATTCCGAATAATAATAAAAATATGTTGGTTATTACTTGTTTATTGATAAAAACTATAACAATGCTAACGGTGCCTAAAATTAAAACCTGTATATTGTTACTATAAAACTGTTTAATTAGATCCAACGCCATTGGCATAAAAAGCAAAGTCAACCCAACAGCTACAAATGCCCCAAAAATACTACCCATAGCTGCACCGCTGATAGCAAGGCTACCATGTCCCTGTCGATACAGCCCATACCCCTCCCTCACGGCAGGTAAACTACTACTTTCGCCAGGTAAACCTAATGTGGTTGCAATAATACTACCACTGAATTGACTTGCGCTGTACACTGCTAGATAAAACAACAAACATTGAAACATATCAAAGGTCAAAAGTAGGGGATATGCTATTAGGCAGGCAATCAAAATGCCTAGGCCCGGAATCAACCCTACCACAATACCTGCAAGTGTAGCTCCAAACAATATTAACAGATTTGCAAGTGTTAATGTTTCCAAATAAATCTCTCTGTGTTTAGTTTCAGTTAATGAAGAATTTCATGTACGGATCGGCGTTATAGGATTTTATTCTAATAAATGGGTAAGTACCCAAAGCGTCAATATTGATTCCGGCGTCAGTGTTTACTGGCGCTACTGCAATTTTACTTATCATGGTGGATTAAGGTAGTAGAATTTTCTGTTTCGATCCAAACGTTGTCTGCAAGTATTTTGTATGCACCAATAAAGGTTTGTTTACTCATATAACTGGCACCCCATTCTTCTGGGCTGACCATACTTATAAAGTCTTTACCGTCTTTGTGGTACAAGTAGTATACTCGTCCAATGATAGGCTTGAAAGCAAGTTTAGCATTTAGCAATCTATCATTGTACTGTGCTTGTGTCATCAACTCCTGCATTGCAGTTTCAAGTTCTTCATAGCGTTGATGGAATCTATGACTTGCTTCTGCGGCTTGCGCTTTTTTGTAACCCTGCACGTCAGGAACTGTAAACGCAGGTGCGGCTACATCAGTTCCGTAGGGAGTTGTCATTGGAGAATCAGCTACTCTGTCAGGTTTTTTTCTATTTTTACTCATTTGCTTACCACTGCGTTTCCAAAATATCTTTTCCTACCAAAGTAGAAGTTATCATAAAAAAGAGTTTCACTCATGTTTGGATCTTCTTTGGTAGTAATCGTATAACTTACTGCCTTGTTCAAAGGTTCGTCGTTGACCAAGTAACCATAAAAATCATAATCACTGTCTATTGTTTTAGGAAAATGTTTTAGCGTATGATATTCTATCATGGTATGTTTTTGAAACGCAAGCAATGACTGTAAATATTGACTTTCAAAGGTTTGTTGGATAAAATTTTCTAACACCTTGTAAAGATGTGCAATTTTATTTTGTCTATGCAATTCCATTAAAAGTCTTAAATGCAGATTCCAACCATGTAAGGTATTATGATCCTGGTGTGTATGTATGACTCCGTGTTGTATCCATTGTAGATAAAGTTCTTTTGTTTTATTAAATTCACTGACAAACCAAGAGTCTTGAGTGACGTAATTGTACAAATTTTCGTAAAAAGTTTTGTAGTCAATCAGATAATTTTTATTGTAAAATCTTGCAATGTAAACACTGAGACCACTAACATGAAATGCCTTTATAAAGTTGTTCCATATCCAAAGCTGAAGCATTTCTTCAAACGGTATGAGATCTGTGGCAATAACCACCTGCATGTTTTCTTTTATGTCATCTTGGGTGTAATTATCGCTAAAGTAATCATATATAGTTGCTGTTTTTATGCCAAATTGATCTTTTTGTGTTAGGTTAAGTTCGGCATTTTCTAAAATCTGTGCTTTATGAAAAGTGATACCCATATGATTGCCTAGCTCAAAAAGACTGTAGAAATTTTGTTTCCATTTTTCGCCGGTGTCACCAGGCAGACCAAGGATAAGTTCTGTCTCAACAGGCACATTATTTTTATCGCATGCTTCGTAAATTTCTTGTATTTTATTACTTTTAAGGTTTTTACGTTTGATGGTGCTGAGAACTTGCTCATCATGGCTTTGTAAACTAATGGTTAGTGCTTGACTTGCAAATAAACTTTCTTCATTGAGTTTTTTTGCTAACTGTATTACTGCTTTGTTTTGATTCTTAGCCCAGGTCATTGTGTAACTGGTAATTTTTTTATACTTTTTTTGAACTGCAAGTAGTTGTTCAATTATAAGCTCATCTCGATCTACAAACATGCCAAAGTTTGCATCAGTAAAGCTAACATACACACACTTTTGTCCGATCCATTCAAGCTCGTCGAAAATACGTTCTAATTGATATTTTTTTACTTTGCTGTATGTCAAACTTCCCCAATCACAGAAGGTACATTGGTAGGGGCAACCACGTGTTGTTTCCAACGTAGCGATCCAACTGTGATCAGGGTTATCAGCTATGAGTTGATCAAACATGCCGTTTAGATAAGGGCTGGGCAGTTGTTCAAGATCGTTGATTCTTCCTGCATCTTCTGTTTTAACTGCTGTGCCATTCTGATTTATCAATATACCTGGTATGGTTTCTAAATTTTTAAAGTCATGTTTTAACAGTTGATGAAACACATACTCGCCTTCCATTATTACAACAATGTCCATCCAGGGATATTTTTTAAAAATTTTATCATCTGTCACTGCTGGCTCGGGTCCACCAACCACAATTATAATATTTGGGTTGACATTTTTTAGAGCTTTTCCTAGTGCATAGTTCCATTCTCTGTTCCACACATAGGTGCTTAGTGCTACGCAATCTTGATCTTTTAATTTTTCAACCACCTGGTTTATATCATCACGTTTGTATAAAAGATGATCAAGCTGCCATTTTGACGAAACTGAAATATCAGAAAGAGCATAGCAAGCAACCATACCAGCTGTGTAGGGCAAATAGAAGCTGTTATATTCTTTAGGACCTTGTTGAAAGTTTACCTGAGCAAAACTAAATTTTTTCACTGCTGTTTCTCGAATGCTGTGCAATAATGGACGCCAGCAGATCTCCGGCAGTACCGGCTGGATAAACCACAAAAACACAGTCACTGAATCGATCGAATCTAGTTGTTTTTTGTTCCAATGGGTACCTCTAAAACGGCTGACCCATTGCGGGCCAGCACTGTTGTATAAAGTAATTATGCGTTCTCTTCGCGGTATGCGTCAAGTGTTTTGGTTAAGCCGCTTGGGCTTGTTCTAGATAATTCATCACTGATTCAGGTGATGACACTCCATATGGATCTGGATCTTCTGCACTGCTGTCTGGTTCGACAAACAGTTGCTCAATGGTGCCATCGTTTACAATCATAGCATAACGACGACTGCGTGGCCCAAATCCTACCACACGTAGGCAATTCAGCATGCCCATGCCTTCTGTGAATTCGCCATTGCCATCAGGAATAAACTTAACATTTTCTATACCCTGATCAATCATCCAACGACGCATTACAAAAGTATCGTTAACACTGAGTACATAGATCTCATCTACACCCAGTGCTTGAATTTTTGCATAGTTCTCCTCAAAGCCAGGGAGCTGATATGTACTACACGTTGGTGTGTACGCTCCTGGCAATGAAAAAACTAAAACACGCTTGCCTGCAAAGATATCATCAGTTGTGATGTCCTTGAACTCGAATGGGTTTTCACCGCCATTGGTTGTGTCAACATAAGTGATAGGGTGTCCGTCTGTGCGAACACGATATTTAAAGGTTACTTGTGGTACCTTGTTTCCAATTTCCATTTATTAAAATCTCCATGTGTATTAGAAAAGTATATATGATAGTGTATATTACAAATCTATTAAAATCTAGTGTTTTATGCGGTTTTGGCTATGGTATTTTTCTATGTATGTTATAAACTGTATCTATTGTTTAAATACTATATGTGGATACTATTATTAACTTGGATGAGCTTGCAATCCAGTGAAACAGCTCAATTTAACAGCAAAATCCTTTACAGCTACGATACCAAAGAAGACTGTGAGTGGGCCAAAGAGTGGGTTTTAGAAAACAACGAGCCAAGTAAGAATCCAACTATGAGAGCAATTTGTGTTAAGAAGAAAGATAATGATCTGCCAAAATAGTGTCCTTAACTAACATCTAGTGTTCTAATCAGGTTTAGTTTGGCATCATAACTTTCAAATTGTTTCTGAGTTTGCTCAACTGATGCACTACCCTCAGCCATTTGGTTGGTAAAATCATTTTTGTCTCCGTAGCGATTTGCAATAAAATTGTTTTGGTGCCAATCATCCAAATACTCTAATCTCTGATGATTGTATCTACTAATGGTGCGATTTATACCAAACATTGTATTATGAGGAGCTTGATTAACATACCAAAACATATTGCTTTCTACTTCTTTCCAAACTGCACCACTTCTTTGATACTCAAATTGATCTCCAATATCGTCGACGCTAAAAATTAATTTCACCAATAAAAATTTTCTCCAAAGGTTGAACACATTTTCGTTTACCCTAATTGTGCCATTGGTATTGTAATAAACTGTACAATCTTGTTTGTTGGGTATTGCTTTAAGTATTTCAATATGATCATTTGTAAGCAATGGTTCTCCACCATTGAAGTGTATCCACCTAATTGGATGTAAATTTATTTCTTTCCATAGGTTGTTTTTTCCTGGTTTAGGCACAGTTTTTCCTAATTTTTTACTATCACTGTGCCATCCAGAGCTGTAATACTCACTACAGATGCGACATTTTAGATTGCAAATGTTGTTTACATTTATCTCAAGACTATTAATCACAGGTTGTCGTTTTTCCTGCCCTTTATCTAATCTCCGACTTTGCAAACCTTGCGCTTCATTTTTCCAACACTGTTCGCAAGCATCGGGCCGTTTGCCATTTAAAAATTGTTTTCTAATATCTAATAGAAATGGTTGATTCATCAAACTAAAATATTGATTTATTTTTTCAGTTTTACTTGCACAGCACGGTGCAATTTTTCCACCGTCAATGTTTTCTACATAGATATTATTAAAAGGTTCACTGCACCAACTACTCATCTAGCCACTCCACCGGTTCCCACCCAAGAGCAAGTAGATCGGCCTTAATCTCATCAGTCACTGTGCCTTCATTGCCGCCAGCATAGTAGTCCATGTAATCACCTGATCCTTCTATGTCTGCCACTATACCGCCAGCATAACGCCAACTACAACTCCAACGCTCGTCACGCAGGAAAGGCATAACTTCTCGCTTGATCCACTGCATGTTGCACAACGCACCGTAAAGTTCTTGTGCATAGTGCGGCCGTGTTTGCACTTTTTCACACACCGTGGGGTCATTCATAAGTTCATCCGCTAAGTTATAATCTATTTGATTCATTGTCTATTGGGAAAATAATTATGCATTTTACCTTCTCTATCAAGGTCTAATGTAATACAGTGTATACCTCCGTCCCAAAAATATCTATGTCTGAAAGGAACCACATGCGGTGTTATATTGTATCTATTCAACGCTTCGAACACCTTTTCATTGTAATTAAATACCATCACATTTTTTGGATCTATTACTAACATGTTTACATCAAACACTGTTTCTTCAACATACCCTACCCAATCTCTCAGCCAGGTTTCAACAGTATTAATTACCCCTTGATCTTTTTCATATCCAGGGATCCACCATTTGCCATGATTTTGATTTTTTAGATCTAAAAATGGTTGTACTTTTTCCCAGCTTTGATTTTCTATATATACAACTTCCCAGTCTGGAAAAGTTTTTTCGTAGGTTGGCACGTCGTGGATGCTGATAATTAAACCTGGAGCAACTGGACAATAGCAACCATCACCATGTCCGCCGGTGTTCACAATGTGATTTCTAGTATCAGGAAAAAAACCATCAACAAAATTTTGTACGGCAGGATCTACACTGCCTCCATCTTTGTATGTGGCAATATAAAGATCTTTACCAATTCTAGATAGCATAGCTCCGTTAAATTGTGTTAAAGCCGGATCTTCTGCATAAAACCAACTTTGTTCTACTCGGTTGCCTTGTTGAGCAACATGCTCAAATATTTTACGATAAGGCGCATCATGATCCTGATTTATACTATTATTATCATAGGTGTGTATAAACCTATCACCGACCATTACCATGTGATCACGTGGTGTCATTGGTGGCGGAATGTATCTACCGTCTACTAGTGTTTTTTGAGGTAGGCCTGGACGCAATACTTCAACATTAAATTCTTGTAGTTTTGAAATAATTGCTAGATAATCTTCTTCGGT
>Ga0222719_10002323_pt1 | contig 17454 bp, 29 predicted proteins | sample C33_34DmetaG_FD_165039 | JGI IMG/M metagenome (GOLD analysis project Ga0222719, IMG submission 165039) | Estuarine water microbial communities from San Francisco Bay, California, United States - C33_34D | ecosystem: Environmental > Aquatic > Marine > Unclassified | place: USA: California... | reverse complement strand
TCCCGGAGGCATGGTCCAACTAGCAGAAGAAATGGGACTTGATAGTTTAGGTATTGACGGCGATTACACTGTTGAACGATATAAAAAAGATAAATTTATTATTCATGATTTTACCAAAGGTCCAGCACCCTTATCAGGAACCTATGATATAGGATGGAGCGTTGAATTTGTTGAACACGTATATGAACAATACATTCCTAACTATATGAAGGCCTTTCAATGTTGCAAAGTTATATTAGTAACATATGCTCCGCCAGGATGGGAGGGACATCATCATGTTAATCTACAGGAAGAAAAATATTGGATCGATACCTTTAAAAAATATGGAATGTTTTATAATGAAGAATATACCAAGCAAGTTAGATCAGCATCAACATTAAACTTAGGCAAAAAAGGTAAAAAGGCCTTTGTACGAAATAGAGGTTTAGTTTTTCTAAATCAGGATTAGGAGATAAAAAATGATAAACATTCAAGGCTGGCATCTTCCTGACAATGATAAAATATTTTTAAAACATCTTGAAAAATATCCAAATACTACATATCAACAAGAAGCAATTAATGAAGCATTTAATCATGTTAAAAATTTTAACAATGTTATAGATATTGGAGCCAACATAGGTCTTCATTCTGTTAGATTTTCCTCAAAATTTAAAAAAGTATTTTCTTTTGAACCTGTATCATCTAATTACGAGTGCTTAGAAAAAAATACAGAAACATTTGAAAATATTGAAAGATTTAAAAATGGATTAGGTGAAGATACAAAAATAGAAACTATTTCAATACCAAAAAACTTAAATAATTGTGGTGCATATTCAATTGTTGATTTTGTAAATTATGAAGATGAATTAGTAGAAGAACAAATTCAAATAAAAAAATTAGATGATTTTAATTTAAATGCAGATTTAATTAAAATAGATACACAAGGATTTGAAGTACCAATATTAAAAGGTAGCATTGATACCTTAGAGCGATGCAAACCTGTATTAATATTAGAAGCGGAGTGGAAACAGGACTTACGTAACATGAATGAATTATTAGGTCCGTTAGGTTATGAAATGATCAAAAAAATCAAACACGATACTATTTGGAAGCACAATGAAAATAGTAGCAATTAAAGAACTTTTATGGAGTTATCATCCGTTACCAAATACTGTAAAGATAGTTCCCTTTTCTGATAAAAAAACTATTAACTCTGCAGACATATTATTACAAACTAATATTAAAGGCGGAAAACGAGAAAAGAAACTAGGTAATATCTATCAATACGTGTTAGATAGCGGTAAGCCTTTCATTTGTGTAGAAGGAGCAGTATTTAGAAGAAATATGCCAGAACCACCAAATCCAAAGGCATATCATAGATGGTGTTGGACTAGTTATTTTCGTGACGAGGGAAACTATTGCAATTCAAATAGTCCGTCTGATCGATGGGAACAAATACGACAGGATCAAAACATAGAAATAAAACCCTGGAAAAAGAAAGGAGATTATATACTCCTTATGTTACAAAGGCCCGGGGATACTAGCCTAACAAAATTAATAGCAAAATATGGAACATACGAAAATTTTGTTTCTTATACCATTAAAGAAATTAGAAAAAACACAGACAGAAAAATATTGATAAGACCTCATCCTAGTAGAAGAGATATACAATTAAAAATTATTAATTCTCTTCAGGTACAGATGAAAGGAGTGGAAATAAGTCAAACACCTGCAAAAGCAGGAATGCATTCGGGTGGTGATGGTTTATACAAGGACTTTGAAAAAGCATGGGCTGTAGTTGGGTTTAACAGCAATGCACTAACGGAAAGCGTGTGTGAAGGAATACCCACGTTCAGCATGTGCTCTAGTTCAATGGCGTGGGAAATGAGTAATAAAAGTCTTGACTATCTGGAAAATCCTGTTACATTTGAAAGACAGCAATGGTTAAATAATTTAGGATATTGCCAGTGGCGAGAAGATGAATGTGTTACAGGCCTACCTATAAAACACTTATTGAGAGGAATATAATATGGGACAAGATCATTTAGCGTCAGCAATGACCAATAGAAAAGCAAGCGGTATGGCATCTGCTGGCAATAGCACTAAAAGCAAAGAAGCCTGGGCAAAGACTGATCTTCTTAGATATTTTCCAAGGTCTAAAGAAGAATTTGATAATGTAGAACAACTAGCAGAAGACTTTGTTTTTACTGAACACGGTCCTAGTTCTCCAATTTTCGATAGTAACTCTAATGTATTAACTATGGGTTCGTGTTTTGCGATGGAACTAAGGTCTGCATTAAAGTCAATGAACAAAAATAGTGATTACATCCATGTGCCAGAAGGATTGAATAATTCTTTCGCTGTGAGACAATGGCTTGAATGGGTTCTTACTGGTGATAGAAGTTCTGATGCACATTGGTATGATAACGATCCGGTGGCTGGAGCATTTAAATGGGAGCCAAAAGAAGAACAACAAAAATTGTTAGAACACTTTAAAAAAACTGATGCATTTGTGGTGACTTTTGGTCTTGCAGAAGTGTGGAGAGATAAAAAAACCAAAGGTGTGTTTTGGCGTGGTGTTCCTGCAAAGGTATTTGATCCAAATATTCACGAATGTGTAACTAGTACTGTTCAGGAAAACGTTGATAATATGAAACGTATATACCAATTAATTAAACAGTATGCAGGATCAGATAAAAAAATTATTTTTACATTAAGTCCTGTTCCATTAAATGCTACATTTGTAGGACGACCAACAATTGTAAGTGATTGTGTAAGTAAATCAACATTACGTGTAGCATTAGATCAATTTTTTAGAGAAATTAATCCTTCTGACTGCTATTACTGGCCAAGTTTTGAAATGGTACGTTGGGTAGGATCTCACGTTGATTTTCCTACACTGTGGGAAGATAACACGCCTAGACATGTTAAACGAAGCATAGTCGAAATAATAATTAAAAACTTTATTAAAAAATTTTTTGTAAAGGATAAAAAATGAACCTAGAACAATATAAAGAAGAAATGTGGAAGATATCACAACGCTATGCTAAAAAGTATAGAGGAGCAAAATACGTTAAGCAATGGGACAAATTTTGGAATGAAAAACAACTAGTTGCCGATCTTTCATTGGAAGGAAGAGACGATATAAAGAGCGTTCTGGACATAGGCACGGGCGTTGGCATGCTACCATTCATCTATCAACAGCGTGGCATTGAAGTAGAAGGTACTGATATTACCGAAGACATCACGGGAAAAATGTTTATTGATTGCTGTAATTTGATCAATATGAAACGATTTGAATTATGGGTGCGACCAAACCAACCCATGAATTTATCAAGACATCATGACATGATTGTTGCTACCAGAACTGAATTTGATCGACAGGAGGGGTGGAACTGGAAATATTTCTTGGATGACTGTTTCAAACACTGTAACAGAGTTTTCTTTAAGTTAAACGAGGGAGGCAGCATTAAAAAATATGATCCGGGCTTTGCAAAAATTTTATTTAATAAAAAACCAGATGGAACCCCCATCGGACATTGGTGTTTAAAATTAGATAAAGAAGAATGGTTAAAATCAAGGGAGGACATAGATGTTACATAAGATCTCACAATTCTGCGATAAGATAGATAGTATTAAACAAGATGCTGATAGACTTCGTAAAATGAAATACGAAACTTCTAAAGCATCCAAGATCGAAATAGATAATTTGATTGCACAAATCCAATCAGATTGTTATATCGTATCACAGGATCGAAGCGATTATACAAAAGATGATCAGTGATGAATATAAAAAGATACTTACCACCATTCACACAGAAACCAAGTTTGGTAAGCGTAGGAAACTTCCGGATCACCTAGAAAATTTTCTTGAGGAAATTAAACCCTCCACTCTGATAGACTTTGGGTGTGGCAAGGGTAATTTAGTTTTTACGCTTAAGAAAAGGCACAATAAGATAAATGTGATAGGATTTGATCCTGGCAATCCTAGATTCGATAGGCCACTCTTTCCAGTTGATATGATCATTTCAACTGATGTGCTGGAACACATAGAGCCCGAACTGTTGGATCAAACACTTGAAGAAATCAAACATAACAGCAAATACATCTATCATTTGATCAGTTGTGCGCCAGCCAAACTAATATTGCCCGACGGACGTAATGCCATCTAATACAGGAATCTCCAAAATGGTGGAAAGAAAAATTCCAATCACTGGGATACAAGATTCTCAAGGAAGACTACCAGGAGTTCAGCAAGTATTCAAAACAACTGCGTAGATCATTACCAGTCAAGAACTATTACATCATGGGAGTTTTGGATGGTTAAGATATACGAATCTCCGGATGGAGGAGAAACAATTTTTGAAAGAGACACAGAAACAGGTGAAAGGGTCTGCATAGAAAAGAAAAAGTATCCAGATTGGTATTTGGACGATCATGACTTTTCTGAAATTCAGCATATTGCAAATAGGGGAAATAAGGCCTTGCAAAAAATGCTAAAAGAGCTTAAACTAGTGTATAAACTAGTTAAAGATCCGGATGAATGATTAAAAGAATATTTGGTATTACGAGTATGTTACTGTTATTGAATGCATGTTCAACAACAGTGGCAGTGCTTGATGTAACAGCATCAACGGCAATATACGCAGGAAAGACTGTAGTGAATACGATAGACGCAATAACTCCAGACATAGTGAATGGTGACGATTAATGAGCTTCTTAGGTATCGAATTTGGCAGTGGCGGTGAAACCAAAAGAGACGGTTTTAAAAGTTGTGATATTAGAGATGTGGAGGGTGTTGATTATGTTTGTCCTGCATGGGAAATAGACAAGCACGTTGAACCTGCCACGGTTGATGAAATTTGGTCAAGACACTTTTTCGAACATTTAACATTTATACAGGGTGAGAAGGTTTTACAATCTTGGTATAAGATTTTGAAGCCTGTCGGAAAAGTTGGAATGAAATTGCCTAACATGGAATTCCATGTACAGCAATGGATAAGAAGAAAAGATAAAGATGAGTTGGATTGGGCCAAGGCAGGACTTTGGGGATGGCAAAGAGAAGGCGAAACAGAATCTTGGGATATACATAAAAGTGGTTATGACAAAGAAACATTAACAGAACTATTGACAAAACATAACTTTACAGGTATAATAAGTCATAGAAGTTCAAAAGATAAAGAACTGATTTTTGAATTTTATAAACCAAAAGAAGATTAAGATGGCAGGATTAAAATTAAATGAAATACTAGGAGCAGTTGATCTTAACGCCAAGGAAGTGTGGGATGATCTAACTGATGAGCAACGCAAAGGCATCGTATTCTATACTCTTAATCGCTATATAAGCAGCGTACAAGGGTCTAGAGAAGAAAAGGAACACTTTGTACTGCTAGGAAATGAACGCTTTAACAAGAACCTTTTCCTGCTGTTAAACAAGCATCCAAAACTGTTATGGCAATTGGCTTGCAGTTGCGGACACGAATCCAAAAAAGTATTCTTTCATAAGTGGTTAAAACTTAACAAGGCAAAAAATAAGAAGGAAGAGTTCTTGGCAGACCTATTTCCAAACACAAAACGCAGTGACATTGCGGCAATGGCAGCGATAACGACTGACAAGGAAATTAAGGAATACTGTGCAGAACTAGGCTGGGACAAGAAACAGATCAATGCAATTAAATTATAAATGTGGATACTGCGGCAAGAGTTTTGCAAAGGAAAAGACTCTTACCGTTCATGTATGCGAACAAAAAAGGCGACATCTTTCCAAGAACGATAAACACGTTCAGTTGGCCCTGCTGACCTATCAACGATTTTATCAAATATCACAAAAGAATCAAAAACCAAAAACGTTTGACGAGTTTGCATCCAGTCCCTACTACAATGCCTTTGTTAAGTTTGGCAGTTTTGTATCAAACACTAATCCTGTGTATCCTGATAGATTCATAGACTTTGTGATCAAGAGTGGAGTTAAACTTGACCATTGGTGCAGAGACGAACTCTATGATACCTACATAGAAGAACTAATCAGAATAGAACCAGCAGAAGGTGCAATACAACGAACAGTTCAAACCATGATGGATTGGGCTGATGCAAATAATGCTCCATGGAATCATTACTTTAGTTACGCAAATCTAAATAGAATTACACATCATATTAAAGAAGGATTAATTAGTCCTTGGGTATTGCTTAACAGTAATAGTGGCAAGGATATGTTACAAAAAATGAACGATGAACAATTGGCTATAGTTTCGCCAATAATCGATCCTATGTTTTGGAAGAAGAGATTCAAGACACTGCCTGCTGATGTTGAACTTGCAAAAGATTTAATCAAGGAAACTAAAATAGACTCATGATGTTTGTTACACAAGAAGGAAACATGAAACAAAGAACACTAAAAGACGGCACCACGGTTGAAGAATTGGAAAAGCCTGTCAATCTAACAATCTTAACAAAATGTCCTAAAAAGTGGAAAATCATTGACATGGAGACAGGTCAGTGTTATACTGCAAGTGGTAATTATGAAATTTATAAACAATGGAAATTAGAAAAAGATGCCTGACATAGATCTAGACTTTTACGACAGAGAAAAGGCACTTGCGAACTTCAAGAACATCAAGGCAAGTCGTGTTGATGACGGAAAACTTGTCAAACACAATACAGGCGTGTATATGCACGAAGTTCCTGTTGATGCGGAAGAGTATATTTGTTCCATGCCGCACAAGGAAGCAGAAGACAACGGATACTTTAAGATTGACTTTTTAAACGTAAGCATGTACAAGGGTGTCGTTAATGAGGAACACCTAACTAGATTAATGGAGACGGAACCACTATGGGAACTACTGGAACAGGACGATTTCAGCGACTTGCTCTTTCACGTAAACGGACATGGTCAAATCCTGAGGCAGATGAAGCCAAGGAGCATACCACAACTTGCGGCGGTGCTGGCAATGATACGTCCAGCAAAGAGACACCTTGTGGGAAAACCATGGGAAGAAGTGATGCAACAGGTTTGGCAAAAGCCAGAAAACAATGAATACTTTTTTAAGAAATCACATGCAACTGCCTATGCTGCTGCTGTGGTTGTACAGATGAACCTAATTTGCGAACAGGTAGGACACCAACATCCATGAACTACGAAGTAAATAATTATCGAGAACCTCAAAAACCTAAACTAGGATCGTGGCCTTTTTGGCAGGTTCCGGAATTCTATGCTCTAAGTTATCTGATAAGGCTGGCAATCATACTAGTGGCATTGCCCATGCTGTTTGGAATACAATTGACTCCGGTAGGATTGTTCTTTATGTTTTTAATCTTTGATTATTTTACCTATAAGGGTCTTAAGACGGTTTACGGACTAGAGTAATTGACTTTCTTTTTATTCTCTTAATAATAATATTATTTAGACTGGTAACTGGCCCAAGCGTAATCTTAACATCTTTTGTGGTATAGTTTCTAATTGCATACTTAAAATCCGCTATCTCGTTTCGTAGGAATATATTGATGGGTATTTGCCTGTTTGATTCCCACCACCAAGCATCTCCTAGCTCGAGAAATTTCTTCTTTTCTTCCTCAGTTTCTATTGCTTCATAATCATAGAAACTGGTAACATTAGCATCCTGATTAATCACAATGCCCACATATTCCTTATCAGCATGAACTATCACGCTAATAAATGGGAAGTTTTCCTGTAAGTTTTCTGTTATTCTCATCGATAAATAGTATAAAGGTTAAAGTTTTTCATATGCAAACTAATTCAATATATTTATATCCAAATAAGCTCGATGTATATGCATTTGATCCTGCGGGCACTTGGATAGAGGAGAGGAACCGAATGGTTTATAATCGCAATTTAAAGGTCTATAGAGGTGTTGATAATAGGATAGATCTACAGGTTAGAACTGGTGATCAAAAAACCTATAACACCACTGGCACCACACTTGTTTTTAATCTCGTGAGCAGAGAGAACAGTGATTTAATACTAAGCAAGGACTGTTCAGTAGATGACAACTTGGTTGGCAGAATCTACGTTACGCTAACGGATGCCGAACTACAGGGCATTGAATCAGGACACTATCAATACAGCATACAAAAAGAAACTAGAACCTCTATAAACGACAACGACCACAGAGTGACATCAAGACAACCTCTCTATCTTGATAGTCAGTATGGAGCACTGGGCGTTTTAGAAGTAAATGGAGACATGCAGGGAAATCCATATGATACCGTAACCATAGACAAATTTAACAAGAATGTTGATTATGATGTCCCCGTAATTTCAAGCAACAGCGCAGTAGGCCAATTTGATAACCCAAGACCAAACTACGCTCAAAATATTCCGGGTAACAGATACGAAGAAACTTTCTTTAGTGGTCTGATAGACGGCCAGCCAATACTCAACAGAGCAGGAAGCCTGCACACTTTCCAAATTTATTTGGACAACTACGAAGGCGATTTAGTTCTACAGGGCAGTTTGGGCGAAGGTGGAAAACCAGCAGACGGCACTTGGACTGATCTAAAAACATGGAATCTAACAGCAGCCGATCCAAATTTTTATTGGAACGAAATTGGCAAATATAATTGGTTTAGATTCAAATATACTCCATCCGAAGATAACACAGGAACCATTGACAAAGTATTATATAGATAGTATAATACTAGTATGACTTTGGTTCTCGATACATTTCGAACACTACTACCTCCTCGAGCAAAAGGCAGTCCTAGCGGCTGGACATCCTTTAACGCTCCCTGCTGTCATCATAGAGGTCACAGTCAGGACAAGAGAAAAAGAGGTGGGGTAAGATTTGATACCGGAGTCATATACAACTGTTTCAATTGTAAATACACAGCAAGTTGGCAACCAGGAAGGCAGATATCAGAGAAATTTAAATCTCTCTGTAGGTGGATGGGAGCAAGCGAGGATACCATTAACAAGATGATATTCGAGGCTCTCAAGACAGAATCTCCAGATTACAAACCAAGAGAATCACAAGTCAGAATAACGTTTGGAGAAAAGAAACTACCTGAAAATTCACTCCCAATAAGCGAATGGCTGGATGTTGATTTTAAGGGAAACAGTGTGCTAGAAGGCAATCTAGCCAAGGTAGTAGAATATGTTTATGATAGAGGATTTGATCCTATCAGTAAAAACTTTTACTGGTCACCCGAAGACAGTTATCAGGATAGAGTGATAATTCCATTCTATTATAGAGGAAAAATAGTTGGTAGCACTGCAAGAAAAGTAAGAAGTGGAAGACCAAAATATATCAGCGATCAACACCCACAGTTCGTGTTCAATGTGGATAATCAAAAGGAAGATCAGAGATATATATTTGTAACAGAAGGGCCATTTGACGCAATGTCAATAGGTGGAGTTGCGCTCTTGACTAATAACATATCCGAGCAACAGTATAGAATAATACAGGGATTGGGTCATGAAATTATAGTCATACCAGATCAGGACGAAGCAGGTCTAGTCTTGATAAACAAGGCAATGGAATATGGATGGAGTGTGGCATTTCCTAACTGGGACGATGACGTGAAGGATGTTGCTGATGCTGTAAGTAAATACGGTAGGCTATTTGTTACCGTAGATGCAATAAAAACTGCACAAGCAGGTAGCATTAAAATTAGTGTTGCCAAGAAAAACTTGGAAGCAAGATTGGAGAAAATCAGTGAAAAAAATAGTTACATGGTTTAAGGATTTATACTATCGGTATAAGTTAAAAAAGAAAACGGAGGAGTTGAGGAAGAAGGATCCTTTTATTTACAAATGACCGAATTTAGGACCGGTATATTTAAATTGCTAGAAAGATTGATAGGCGGAAGTAGTCTAGGTCTAGCAATAATTTATACCATAGGACACATTATAGTAGCAGCGATAGTTGCTTACCTGATTACGGGAACAACACTTAAACTTGCTGCGTTAGACGCAGTGATAGAACCAATAATAAATGGTGTGTGGTTTTACATACTACACAAGGCTTACAAAAAATTTAAAGGCATAGAATGATAACATGGGGAATATCCGCTAACAGCCACGACGGTGCGTTAGCGGTATTTGACAACGACGAATTAGTATTTGCTAGCCACACTGAAAGATTCAGTGGGCTTAAGAATGACCCACATCTGAACAAACCGTTGCTTGAATATGCAAAGCAGTGGGGAGAACCACAGCAAGTTATTTGGTACGAGAAGCCATTTAAGAAAACAGTAAGGCAATTAGCAGCAGGACAAGGATTAACATGGAATGAAAATAATGTTAAAACTTATCTAAGGCAATTTTCAATTAACGCACCCATAGAGTACAGTAACCACCACGAAAGCCATGCGGCTGCAGGTTATTATACCAGCGGATACAGTGATGCAACCATCCTATGCATAGACAGCATTGGGGAGTTTGAAACCCTCACAATTTGGGAAGGCAAGGATGATAAAATTAAAAAGGTATTCAGCCAATCATATCCACACAGTGTAGGCTTGTGGTACTCAGCAATGACACAGCGTGTAGGACTAAAACCTAACGAGGACGAATACATTCTTATGGGCATGGCGGCATATGGCAATGAGAGAGAACTTTATCATCACATGCGTGATACATTCTTTAAATTAGGACCACACTCTCACTATACATTTCCTGATGTGTTGTTTAATCAAAATTTACACAGAGGATGCAAATGGTACAAACCAGGTTACACTAGGCGCCAGGATAAATTTAACATTGCTGCTGCAACACAATCATTGTACGAAGATATTTTTATAGGATTGGTCGAACACTGTTCTAAAACTTACAAGAGCAAGAATTTAATTATAATGGGTGGTTGTGCATTGAACTGCAAGGCGAATAGTCGTGCATGGGCCTACTATGATAAGATATGGATAATGCCAAATCCTGGAGATGCAGGTTCAAGCGTTGGTGCTGTCCTCGCAAAGAAACAAAAACACATTGATTGGAAAGATCCTTATCTAGGATATGAAATAACGGGTGAATATCCAGTGGATGATCTATTCAGAGCATTAAAGGATACTGGCATTGTTGGGGTGGCAAACGGCAAGGCAGAATTTGGACCCAGAGCATTAGGCAATAGATCTCTTTTAGCAGATCCGAGAGGTCAGGACATGAAGGACAAGGTGAATAAGATAAAGAAGAGACAAAAATTTAGACCTTTTGCACCTGTAATTCTAGAGGAGCATGCTGAAGAATACTTTTATGGTAACGTGGGTCCTTACATGCAATTCACGGCAAAATGTAGAAAGAAAGACGAGTTTCCAGCAATAGTACATGCCGACGAAACTTCAAGGGTACAAACAGTGAATAAAAATAATCATCCAGGTCTTAGAGACTTATTGGAAAGATGGTATGCCAAAACAGGCTGTCCAATGTTGCTTAACACGAGTCTTAACATCAAAGGCAAGCCAATGGTAAATGACGAAAAGGATGCAAAAAAGTTTGCTCATAAGTATGGTGTGAGTGTATACTAATAAAATAATTAAGTATGAAGGTAAAAAAATTTAATGGCAAATACTAAGAATTACGATTACGAAGTCCAAAAAGTATATTTGGAAATGATGCTGAATGACGCAGAAACATTTGTGCGTTGTCAGGGTATCTTCGATCATACACTGTTTGATAGAAAGTTACAGGATGCCGCACAGTTCATTAACGAATACACAAAGCAGTATAGTGTTATGCCAGACTACGAAACTGTAAATGCTAGTTGCAGAACTGATTTGAAAAAGCCACAGGACATCAAGGAAGGCCACATGCAATGGCTAATGGATGATTTTGAGAGTTTTACAAGACACAAGGCATTAGAGCGTGCAATTATTAATTCGGCGGATCTACTTGAAAAGAATGATTATGGACAGGTAGAAGCAATGGTTAAGGAAGCAGTCCAGATAGGACTTGCACGTGACATGGGTACGGATTACTTTGAGGATCCTAGAGCAAGATTGATGGGACTCAAGGACAAGAACGGTCAAGTAAGCACTGGCTGGGAAAGCATGGACAGGAAACTGTTTGGTGGTTTCAACAGAGGCGAACTTAACATTTTTGCAGGTGGCTCGGGTGCAGGTAAATCTTTATTCCTTGCTAACCTGGGCGTGAATTGGGCACTGCAAGGTTTGAACGTTGTGTATCTAACGCTTGAACTTTCAGAACAGTTGGTTAGTATGCGTGTTGATTCAATGACTACAGGAATCAGCACAAGAGATATTTTCAAGAATATTGATGACGTTGAAATGAAGGTTAAGATGATTGGCAAGAAGTCAGGTGCATTACAAGTTAAGTATATGCCAAGTGGAAAGACTGCAAATGATATTAGAGCGTATCTAAAAGAATATGAAATCAAGACCAGTAGAAAGGTTGATGTATTGTTGGTTGATTATCTTGATTTGTTAATGCCAATCGGAAAGAGAATTAGTGCAGAAAACTTGTTTGTTAAGGACAAGTATGTATCAGAAGAACTGCGTAACTTGGCAATGGAATTACAGTGTGTGTTTGTAACTGCGGCACAGTTGAATAGAGGAGCAGTTGAAGAAGTAGAATTTGATCATAGCCATATTAGTGGAGGTTTAAGTAAAATACAAACAGCGGATAACGTGTTTGGTATCTTTACAAGCCGTGCAATGAGAGAAAGAGGAAGATATCAATTGCAGTTGATGAAGACACGTTCAAGTAGCGGAGTTGGACAGAAAGTTGATCTAGAATTTAATATTGAAACACTAAGAATCACAGACTTAGCAGAAGATGAACAGGAATCATCAAACGGAAGCAACAGAGGTTCCAGTTCAATCATAGATTCAATTAAGAGAAAAACAGAAGTGCAAGGTACCCAGGAAGTTGCCGATGATCCGACACAAGGAGTGTCAGTAGGAAAGATCAAGGGCAAGGTAGAATCAACGAAACTACGTGAGATTTTGAATAATATGGGCACCGATGAAGAGTACTAGCGTAACACTTTACCAATGGACACCCGAGAGTGCTCCTGAAGAATACATGGACATAGACTGGCCCTTGATACATAAGGAGTGTGGTGTCGATCATATCGAATGGATACAGAAACAGAGCTTTAATGATTGTATGCTCAGTCTTGAATTTTTCCAAGGGGGCAGGCGGCTCATAGTTGAATTTTTCAATGAAAAGACAGCACAGCAGTATCATTTAATGTGGGCTAAATAATGCTATGCGCATTACAGAACTATTTGAAAACATTAATCTGGTAACTGTTAATAAGAGGCTTAATCCCAAACTATGGGAAGATGGCACTCTAAAGCCTGAGGTAAAAACTCAACTTATCAAGATTGCGGAAGTGTTCGAAGAATTCATTGGTATTAAACTCAATGTCATAGACTATACACTCACAGGTTCAAACGCAAACTATACCTGGACTGAATATTCTGATTTGGATCTGCACATAATCGTAAAAGGGATGCCCGATGAAAAAGAACGCGAACTGTACAATGCAAAGAAGGCTCTTTGGTCAGAAGAACATAACATAACAATAAAAGGACTTCTGGTAGAATGTTATGTACAAGGAGAAAAGGAAGAACATCATTCAACTGGTGTGTATTCCATAGTAGCAGATCAATGGTTGGAGAAACCAAAAAAGGTTAAACCAAAAATAAATGATGCTGCCGTAATAGCAAAAAAAGATAGTCTTGTGCATGATATCGAGACTGCTCTACTATCCAAGGATATAACGGATCTAAGAAAAATAAAAACTAGAATAACAAAAATGCGCAAGGCAGGACTTGCAAAAGCGGGAGAATGGTCAACTGAAAATCTTGTGTTTAAGGTAATAAGAAATCTAGGGTTAATTGATAAACTCAATGATGAAATTAAGGACCTTGAGGATCAAGAATTAAGTTTAGAAAATGCTCCTGTCTTAAAATAAAATGTTGTCCTAACATTTTAAAATAAATATCTATACAGTAATAAGGACTTATTAAAATGCTTAAAGTTATTAAGGAACTAGATTCTTGGGTTGATGAAATTATCAAGGACGATCCAGTTCGTCCTGAACTACCTGCAGAATTTAGAATTAATGAAAGCAGCGAAATGTTTGCCCTGTGGGGAGACAAGAATCTAGGAGCAGTTTGTTGTGTAACCTATACGGATGGGATTCCACAAAGCGTGGAGGAGATGGATTGGTTAAGAGCGGAACTGGGTAACTGCGCAATCTTCTATACCATATGGAGTTATGAAAAAGGCTACGGCAGAGATCTTATAAACAAGGCCAGCGCATACATTAAATCAGAATATCTACAGGTACAAAATATAATCACACTAAGTCCAAAGACGGAAATGGCGGAAAAGTTTCATATTAAAAATGGTGCATGGAAGTATAGAGAAAATCCTGATACCATAAACTACGCCTACGAATTAGATGGAAGAAAAAACTGAAAGAAGAGTAATTCTAGTCCTTGTCATCATTCTCATCTTTATAGGTTTGGCAGGCTGCGGTAGAAACATACAGAACTGCTCATTCAACCCGGGCGTTACCGTGGAATCCAAACCCGAAGCCAAGGAAGGTGAAACACCCAAATCCGAATCCAAAATTGAGGAAAGGCTGCCCGTAAAAGTATCGCCAAAAGGCGAAGTTACCTGTAGTTTTTAATTGACATTCAACGAGTTATCCTATATAGTAGATAGTATCTGCTTGTAGCTCAGTTGGATAGAGCGTCAGTTTGCGGAACTGAAGGCCGGAGGTTCGAATCCTTCCAAGCAGGCCAATAACAATAACAAGAAGAGGCAAACATGGTAGAAAAACAAATCAAGAAGGCAGTTATAGTAATAACAATATTATTGGTGGGACTATTCATAGGCTTGGTTAATCAAGCAGGTGCAGAAACCAATCAAACACTTCCGGAACCAAAACCCTTACATCTTAAGGTATTGGATATAGCCCAAACAGAATGGAATGATATCAAAACATATCAGGCAAAGAATTGGGCGGACGGAAAGGCTCAATTGAACAAAAATAAAGAACAAGTTTCCAATCTATTCCAAAACATAGCAGACGCTATCAGCAATATAGTTACACCAGACACACAGTAGTCTAAACACGTGCTAAACACCGCCTTAAACGCATTTTAAGCGTCATACAGCGGTGTTTAGTAGTACTAGCACCACAAACACTATCTTAGAATAATATACGCATATAACGCTGTTTTACGTTAGGCTTATAGAACTAACAACAGTGTAAAAAACAACCAAACAGCCAGAAAAATGGTTACACTTGCCAGCGGTCCTTGTGGTTTTGGATTTAGGACAGGCTTATCGGTAATTTCGTATGGATTCACACGCTTCTATAGAGTATGGGCTTTCCGTTCTTGTCCAGTGCCAAATCTCCGCTTTCCCTATATTGGGCAACCATAACGCCCTTTTTGGATCCTCTAATCCACATAGCAGGAACAACTTCTTGATCGTTGTAATACTTCTTGAGATGATTTGTTAGGATTCCTCTCTGTTTTATTCCAGCCATGTTACGCTCCTGCCTTGGCCTTTAGTGCAGCTCTTTTCTTTTCTGCTGCTGCGGCCTGCCTTACTTTTCTACCCATAGGTAGTGGTTGAATCATTTCGTAGATGCCGCCCTTCTTGGCTTCCCATTCTACTCTAACGAACGTGCTTTGTGTGCCTGATTGGAATGACTTAACTGCTTTCTTGTAACTTACTGCTTCTCGTGTTTCTACCTTTTCACCATCGGTAAAGGTAAAAGTTCGCATCTTTGCCATACTGCTCCCGGGTTAAGGGTTTGAGTTTAATAATAGCAGTAGTTATCTCTTTTGTCTAATTTTTGCAGGTTTGAGGGGCAAATACACAGCCCAGTGCTTCACCTATGGTCTTCATGTTGCCTATGCTGTCAGTCTCTGTTTGCGTGGTGGATTCCTGCTTGCTCTTGTGCTGATCGATCACCCTGTCAGCGAGAGGAACCTGACCACAGCCAGCCAGTGCAAATATGCAGGCCACTATGAGCAGTATCCATAGATATTTTACGAACATGTCTTTCATGGTATTACTTATGCACCCTTGTGGTGTGCATAAACTTATGTTATTTTGCGGAAGTTGATGATCGTGTGTAACTGGCAGTGTTTATGTCAAACAGTCGCTGTGAATGTGTCCAATCAACCACCCTGCTTCCCATTACTTTATCGCTTTCTATTGCTCCAACCGTGCCCAGCCATGACAGCATCTTGGCTGCACCCTGGGGTGTTAGGCTGTATCCCACGCTGCCCGGTGACCACTCGCCCGTGATCTTGTTTGGTCTAGTCTGTGTAAATTTGTAGGCTATCTTCTGCACATCATGCGTGATTTCATAGTGGGAATTCCATTCTGCTAGGCACACAGCATCATGCTCGAGAACTATTATGGGTTCATTGAGTTGAACACAGTGTTCCCACAGTGCCATGTGGCTCCATAGGCAGCCCTGTGCGCCGGGCCTATCCCACAGTTTTGATCCCTGCTTGATCATCATGCCCTTGCTGGCCCAGTGTGATTCAGTGAGCAGCCAACCGTCCTGTGCTGCCCAGGGAATGTGCGTCCAAGCGTGTGCGTCAAGCGATTCTAACAGTTTATCGTGTATGCGACTGTGTGATCGCTGCCATGCCTGCCCCCTGTCCGAGAGCTCCTTCTGATAGGCCAGTGCTATTATGAATGTCTTTGGTTGGTCCATACTGTATTTAGCGGCGAAGCCGTAAGCGCAGATTTTGCCGCGGAGCGGTTCGCGAGATAGGAGAGCTGCGAAGCAGCAAGCGGTAGCGCAGCAGATTTGTAAGCAGAATTTCGCATGGCATCGAGGCTAGACTGGGCCGCGCAGAGTTTCACCTGCACCGTGCCCTATCATGCGTGTGGGAGTGTTACTGTGATTGTCTTGTGGTTGGCGTGTAGCGTTCAACCAGTGCCTGCCAAGTTTGTCCCGTTCTGCGTGTCATCTTGTCAGCCAATTGCTGTGCTGCATCCTCGGCCAACTCGCGCTGAAACAGTTCAAATCTAGCACCCGTTAGATCCTGTGCCTTTACTGTCTGTCCAGTTGCTGAGTTTCTTGCCTTGGCTAATAAGTATTCTTTCATGCGTGTATTTATCCTCAGCACACTTGCTCTAGTAGTAGCATGATTGAATGCAACAGCCGGGCACCTGTTTTTAAATAGCGTACTCTTCGACGCACCCTTACATTACTTTGATTGTCCGTGTTAGACGATTCAATCCTGCTACAAGTATTTACTGGCACCCTACATAATAGTGCTTAAATGGTGGAATTTGAACCAATTTTAATGGTGTATAGTGGGCTGTCTGACAGTACTAGCAGTGCTGGTGTAAGATCACGTGCATCATGCAGTATTATGGTGTCGTGGCTGCTCTGGCTTGCGTGTATGCCCCTTAGAAACAGATCTATTAGCCTAGTGTGAGTTATGGTGTCACAGTAGTCATGCAGTTTGCTGTCAGGATACACTAGATGTATGGTGTGCATTAGAATCTAA
>Ga0222719_10002321_pt1 | contig 17460 bp, 10 predicted proteins | sample C33_34DmetaG_FD_165039 | JGI IMG/M metagenome (GOLD analysis project Ga0222719, IMG submission 165039) | Estuarine water microbial communities from San Francisco Bay, California, United States - C33_34D | ecosystem: Environmental > Aquatic > Marine > Unclassified | place: USA: California... | reverse complement strand
TTTGCTTCATAAATTACACCATCTTTTATTTGATTAATATTAAAACTTGTTGATAATTCTTTTTGATCATTACATGAAATCAAAAAAAGTAAAAAGAGTAGTAAAGTTTTTTTCATAATAATTTTAATTTTTTAAGCAAGTATCTGTATTATTTATAACTATGTTGATTTTATCACCACTGATTAATCTAACTGAGGTTACTTTATGATTAACGTTAATTTCAATTTTTCTGTTTTTTAAATTTACTTTAAAAGAGTAGCTTTTCCATTGTTTAGGAATCTTAGTATTTAAATAAACCTTGTCATTAATTATTTTTAAACCTGCAAACCCCTCAACAATACTCATCCAAGTTCCACCCATCGAAGTAATATGTAAACCTTGTTTTATTTCCTTATTGTAATCATCAAGATCCAATCTACTTGCTCTAACAAAATAATCGTATGCTTTATTTAAGTCATTTGCTTTTGATGCAAGAATACAATGTATACATGCAGATAAAGAAGATTCGTGAACTGTATATTGCTCATAATAATTAAAGTTTTTTAAAAGTTCATCATTACTAAAATCATCTTCAAAAAAATAAAAACCTTGTAAAACATCGGCTTGTTTAATGTAAGGAGATCTTAAAATCTTATCCCAAGACCAATGTTGATTTATAGGACGTTGATCAATAGGAATACTAGATACAGGCTGTAAATCTTTATTTAAAAAACCATCATTTTGAATAAAAACATCTAAATCCTCGCAATAGGGAAGATAAATATTGTTAATAATTTTGTTCCACTTAGAGATCTCTGTTTTTTCAAGTGATGTTTCATTTAATATTTTTTTGTAATGATCTAAATTGGTATCAGCTATTTCTTTAAGTGTTTCAATTGTATATTCTAAGCACCATTTTGCACTATAATTAGTATACCAATTGTTGTCTACATTATTTTCGTATTCGTTAGGGCCAGTAACTCCAAGAATTACATATTTATTTAAAGCATTTGAATAATTAACTCTTTGTTCCCAAAATCTTGAAATAGCTATTAATATTTTAATTCCTTTATTAATCATAAACTCATTGTCATCAGAAAAATTCAAATATTTCTTTATGGCCTGAGCTATAGCAGCATTTCTATGAATTTCTTCAAATGTAATTTCCCATTCATTGTGACATTCTTCTCCGTTAGCTGTAACCATTGGGTATAATGCTGCTCCATGATTTAAACCAATCTTTTCAGCATTTAATATTGCATTAGGCAGTTGATCGTAACGTTGTTTTAAAAGATTTTTTGCAACAATAGAATCTTTAGTTCCAAGATAAAAAGGAATACAATAAGCCTCTGTGTCCCAATATGTAACACCACCATATTTTTCACCTGTAAAACCTTTTGGTCCAATATTTAATTTAGGATCTTTCCCGTTAAAGGTTTGATTTAAATGGTATATGTTAAATCTTACAGCCTGTTGGGATTTTACATCACCTTCAATTATTACATCTGAGTTATCCCATATTTTACTCCATTCTTCTTTATTTTCATCCAAAAGATTTGCAAAACCTTGGTTTAAGGCAGATTGAGTTTCATGATTAATGATTTTTTTAAATTCCTTTTTAGGGGAATCGTTAGAATTAACATATCCACCTAATTTTAAAATTGATAATTCATGATTTTTATCAAGATCAAATGTACTTGAGCAACCAATTAGTTTTTTATTGTTGCTTGGAATATAATTTGCTTCTATTGCTATTGAGTTTATAAAATATTTTGTTTTTATAAATGTTGCTATTTCAAAATCTGAATTTATTATTTTAGAATTAACTGTGCTAAAATTTTTTTCAGTTGAAGTTTCTATAGTTTCAAGAAATGGTTGATTCCAATTTGCATCATTATTTTTAACATCAATATCAATTGATGGTAAAACTTTTATTTTAAGTCTACTATTTAATGCTTTGATTGAATATTTTATTACTCCGATATTTTCTCTTTTAAGGGAAATAAACTTTTTTGATTTGATTTCTATTTCATCAGAATCAGATGTTTCAAGATGAACTTTTCTTTCACACCATCCTTCTTTCATGTTTAATTCTCTTCTGTAAGAAATGATTTTGCATTTACTTAAGTCTAATAGTTTATTATTAATTTCAATTATAATACTATTCCAGTTAGGGCAATTAACCATTTTTGCAAAGTAATCCGGATAACCTTTTTTCCACCATCCGACTTTAGTCTTGTCCTTATAATAAATTCCACTTATGTAATTTCCAATGCTCTTATCTCCTGAAAAACTCTCCTCAAAGTTTCCTCTTTGACCAATTTTACCATTACCTAAACTAAAAATACTTTCTGAATCAATCATTTTAGATTGATCAAACTTATTTTCTATTATAGACCAAGGATCTAATATGTAATTACTGTCTAACATATTTGAAAATCTTTATATTTTATTTCTTGAAAACTTTTAAAAACTTTACTTGCCACATTTAATTTTATAGAATTTCCAATTCCCACAGTTGTCATGTTAATTTCATTTCCTGCTATTATACCAGCTTCAGAATCTTCAAATACAACGCAACTACTAGGATCTGAATTTGTTAGCTTTGAGGCTATAATAAAGCCTTCAGGATCAGGTTTAGATGCTCTAACACTATTACCGTCAACTATTGCATCAAAAAACCCATGAAGATTAAGTTTGTTTAAAATGAATTTGGCATTTTTGCTTGAGGAATATAATGCAACTGAATGATTTTGTTCTTTTGCATTTTTTATAAAATCTTGTACTCCATCAATTATGTTTGAGGAGTTTAGTTTTGATATTTTTTCCAAATAAATTTTATTTTTTTTATTAAGTAATACTTCAAACTTACTTTGACTTATTTTCAGATTTGACCATTGTAATATTTTTAAAAGACATTTGTTTCTACTAACTCCTTTAAGTTCTTCATTCTGTTCTTTTGTTAGATTATATCCCAAATCATTACAAATTATTTTCCATGCTTGATAATGGTACTTTTCGGTGTTCGTAATAACACCATCTAGATCAAATATAAAAGTGGGAAATTTTCTCATCTTAATTACTTATCGTTTTTTTATCATTTATAAGTAGATTAAAGAGTCCAGCGATAATTAGGGCTAGCCCTGCAATTATCATCGAAAAAATTGGTTTGTCACCAATTAAAGATGTCAACAGGTTTATTCCTCCAATGGCGGCAATGATTTGAGGAATAACTATAAACATATTGAAAATCCCCATGCTTGTGCCCATACTATCCTCATTAACAGAACTTGATAACATTGCATATGGCATAGATAAAATACTTCCCCATGAAATTCCAATTAAACCAAATGATATTATTAAATGAGTATGATTTGTGATATAATACATTGATAAAAAACCTATTCCTCCTAATATTAAAGAACATAGGTGTATCATTTTCCTATTGATTCTTCTTTTAGATGTATAAATTGTTAAAATCAAAGCAAAAAGCATTGAAGATAAACCATATGTACCCATGTATGAGCCTGTTAAATTTGATGCTTTTTGAAAACTTAAATTTTCTGAATTATATTTTTCTAAATCTAATTTATCGGTCAAGTCGAATTCAGCTAATATCGGAACAGGAGAGTTGAATACATGTTCAGTGATTGCTGGATTAGCCATACTCCACATTGTAAAAAAAGCAAACCAACTAAAAAACTGAATTAACCCTAATTTTTTCATTATTAGTGGCATTTTTACATAATGCTCAGAAAACTCTCTCAACATTGAGATTATATCTTTGTTTTGTTTTTTTCTAAACTCATTTAAATTTTTTGGTGGATATTCCTCAGTTGTAAGAATTGTATACAAAATTGAAAAGAAAAATACCCCAGCTCCAATTGCAAAAGCTACTTTAACAGAATCTGGAATAATACCAGGTTCTGAAATATCACTTACTCCAAGACTACTTACAAAATAAGGTAGATTACTTGCTATCCAAGTTCCGATCCCTATAATTAGTGTTTGAGTTACAAAACCATAAGATCTTTGAGAATCTGGAAGCTTATCTGCAACTAATGCTCGAAAAGGTTCCATGCTAATATTTATAGATGCGTCCAATATCCATAAAAAACCAGCAGCCATCCACAATGTTGATGAATAAGGGACAAAAAATAGAGCGATTGAACTTAAAATTGCTCCTATTAAAAAATAAGGTTTTCTTCTTCCCAATCTTGAATGCCAGGTATTATCACTTAGGTAGCCTATTATAGGTTGAACTATAAGACCAGTTAAAGGAGCAGCTATCCATAACAATGGAATACTTGCCTCATCTGCTCCTAGGGTTTGAAATATTCTTGACATAAACCCTCCCTGCAGTGCAAATCCAAATTGGATTCCTAAAAATCCAAAACTCATATTCCATATTTCCCAAAAACCTAATTTCTTTTTCATATTAGAAAATTAATAAGTTTTCAAACTTTAAGTTTGATAAATAAGATATTTATAGAGGAAAATTTCCTGAAAAGGATTCAACTAAGAATCAAAACTATAAATAAATTGAGAAGTAGATTTATAATTTTGAATTGCTAATATATTATATTTTTTTAGAAATTTTTTTAAAATAACATGAAAAATCTACTATAACGTTATAGTAATATTATGTAAAATTTAGGAGGATTCTCTTTTAATTAATGAACAATTAATTATTTCAGTTTTGAACTCGCTGCTACTAGTTTTTCCAGTTAATTTATCTATCAGTAATTCAGCAGATCTTTCTCCCATAATTTCACCGTGCTGACTAATAGTTGATAGAGAAGGGGATGAATATCTTGATATCACACCATCTGTAAAAGATATAATTGATATTTCCTTTGGAACGGATACATTATTTTTTTTTAGAACTTTTAAAGCAGAACCTGCGTATATTTCATTTACACCCAATATAGCATCAACTTTTTGAGATTTAATAACTTTTTCGAGTTCATCTTCTAAATAAGACATTTCTAATTGACTACCTTTTTTGTCTTTTACTTTGATAATTAAATTACTGTTTGGTTCTATGTCATTATCTTTAAGTGCTTCTAAATAACCCTCTGTTCTAAGATTGCCTACACTAACGTAGTCTTCAGATGTTAAAAGTAGAATATTTTCTCTTTTATCATCTATCAAAACTTGAGTAGCTTCTTTTGCAGCTTGTTTATCATTAACAATTACTTTGTCACATTTAACTTCAGAAATTACTCGATCAAAAAGTACAACAGGAATTCCTAAATCAATGGTTTCTTTGATATGATGAAAATCTTGTTTTTTTAGTGTTTCTTTAGCAATTGACATTATTATACCATCGATATGTCCATTAGCTAGAGTTTCCATATTTAAAACCTCTTTTTCAAATGATTCATTGGAAACAGCAATTATTACATTGTAGCCATTTTCGGTTGAAAATTTTTCAATACTATTTATCACAATTGAAAAAAAATGATGAACAATTTCGGGAATTATTACACCAATGGTTTTTGTTTTTCTATTTTTTAAACTTAGAGCTATATTATTTGGTCTGTAATTATGTGCTTTTGCAAAAGCTTTAATTTTTTCACGAGTTTCTACACCAATTTCATGACTATCTTTCAAAGATTTTGAAACTGTTGAAATTGATACATTCAATTCATTTGCAATTTCTTTCAAAGTAATTCGTCTTATCATATTGTTAAAATTTAAAACAAAAATTTACTATTTTAACTAAGATAATCAGTAAATTTTATTTAATCGATAAAAAAAAGTTATTAACACTATAACGTTGTAGTTTGTGAGCTATAACGTTATAGTTAATTATTGAACTAAAATGTCTTGTTCTTGGTTTTGATTTAATTTACATTAGATGTCGAGAAGTAGATTTTTTAACCAAACAAAAATCAAAAATATGATTAAATTTTTAAAACAAATTCAAACTCTTTTTTTGCTTTTCCTATCAATTGGAATTTTTGCACAACAAAGTGTTTCGGGTTTAATAACTGACAACTCTGGTAATGCTTTGCCAGGCGTAAATGTTATTATCAAAGGAACTAATGTTGGTGTTTCAAGTGATTTTGACGGAAATTTTCAGATTAACGCTGATAATGGTCAAATTTTAGTTTTTTCATATATCGGTTATCAAACCGTTGAATTAACTGTTAATGGAGCAAGTTTAGATGTTGTTATGGCTGAGTCTGATTCAGAATTGGACGAGGTAGTTGTAATTGGATATGGAACCGTCAGAAAAAAAGACTTGACAGGTACTGTAGATTTAGTTACTGAAAAGGACTTTGCAAAAGGTTCAGTAGTTTCTCCTCAACAATTAATTAGAGGAAAAGTAGCAGGTGTTTCAATTGTTTCAAACAGTGGTGCTCCTGGTGATGATTCAAATGTCTTAATTAGAGGAATTGGATCATTAAATTTAAATTCAAATCCTTTATATGTTGTTGATGGTATTCCATTAGATGCTGGAGGTGTTGGAGGAGCGAGAAGTGGTTTAAATGTTATTAATCCAAATGATATTGCGGCTATAAGTATTTTAAAAGATGCTTCAGCAACCGCTATTTATGGTTCTCGTGCTGCTAATGGTGTTGTTTTAATTACAACTAAAAAAGGAAAGACAGGTGAATTAAAATATAATTTTAGCTCAAGATCTTCAATGTTTACTCCAACTGATTATGTTGATGTTCTTAATGCCTCTCAATTTAAGTATGCTGTACAAGCAACAGGTGTTTCAGACTATATTTCTAGGTTAGGATCCTATGATACTGACTGGCAAAGAGAAATCTATGAAACTGCTTTAGCTCAAAATAATAGTTTCTCAGTTTCAGGCGGTGTTCTAGGGATGCCTCTTAGAGCTTCTATTGGATTTACAGATCAAAATGGAATCCTAATGGGAGACAATTTTAACAGAATTACAGGATCATTAAACATTTCTCCCTCTTTTTTAGATGGTGATTTAAGATTAAATGTAAATGCTAGATATGTTAGAAGTGAAAATGATTTTGCTAATAGAGGAGCGATTGGTTCTGCCGTATTTTTTGATCCAACAAAACCAGTTTATGGGCCAAACCCTGATGTTTTTGGAGGATATTATAACTGGACAGATTCAAGTGGAAATAAATTGGCTTTATCTCCAACTAACCCGCTAGCATTATTAAATTTGAGTGATGATGAATCTACTGTTGATAGGATAATTAGTAATGTAAAATTAGATTATAATCTTCCAGTTGATGGTTTAATAGCGACTGTTAATGCTGGTTATGACTTTTCTAAAGGAGAAGGTTTTAGTTCACAAGATAAAAATATGCCAACAGATGCTGCTGGTTTTAATGGAAGTAATAATATTTATTCAAATGAAACTACTAATTTATTATTTGATGCCTATTTAAATTATGCAACAGATTTTGGAGATTCTAATCTTTCTGTAACTGCTGGTCATTCATATCAAAGTTTTGAGTATGATAATTCAAGTACAGCTTCAGTTCAATATCTTAATTCAGATGGTTCGGTTAATTCTGGTTCATCAACTACTAATTCTTACATAGATACATCAAAAAACGTTTTGCTTTCTTATTTCGGAAGAGTAAATTACTCATTTGATGATAAATATTTTTTAACTGCGACTTTAAGAGCAGATGCATCATCAAAGTTACCCTCAAATGACAGATGGGGTCAATTCTTCTCTGCCGCTTTAGCTTGGAATTTTTATGATGATGGAGTTGATAAATTAAAGTTAAGAGTTGGATTCGGTGAGGTTGGAAATGTTAATGGTTTAGGTGATTATAATTTTTTAACTAGATATGTTAGTAGTGATTCAAAATCTAAATATGGATTCGGAAACTCTTTTTATTCTACATATAGACCTGCACCAATTAATAAGAATTTAAGATGGGAAGTTGGTCAAACAACTAATCTTGGTTTAGATTTTACATTTTCTGATCTAAAATTAAATGGATCATTTAATGCTTATGTAAAAAAGACTAATGATTTAATTGCTACTGCCGTTATTGATCCTTTTACAAACTTTGGCACAACAATAGATGCTAATATTGGTGATATGGAAAATAAAGGAGTGGAATTACAATTAAATTCTACAGTTTATGAATCTGATGATTTAAAATTTGATTTAAGTTATAATGTGTCTATAAATGACAATGAGATTACAAGACTTGATAATGAACAAAATGTTGGAGGGATTGGGTTTGGAGCATTTTTACAAAGACATGAAACTGGAAAATCTCCATATTCATATTATGTATACAAACAAATATATGATCACATGGGAAGACCTATTGAGGGATCATATGCTGATTTAAACGGAGATGGAAGAATAAATAATGATGATAGATATTTTTATAAAGATCCTTACGCTGATGTATTAATGGGCCTAACAGCATCTATTACATATAAAAGTTTCGATTTTAGTATGGCTTCTAGAGCTAGTTTAGGAAACTATAGTTCGAACAGAATGATGGCAGCTTCAGTTGAAAATCAAATCCATAATTTAGGAAGATTATCAAATGTTCATACATCGTATTTGGATACTGGTTTTTTATATTTTTCTGACAAAAATGGAGTAAGTGATCATTATATCCAAAATGCTTCTTTTTTTAAACTAGATAACGTTACATTAGGCTGGACAGTCGATAATGTAATTGACAATAATCCAATGAGATTATATATAAGTGCAGATAATCTGCTTACCATCACTGAATATGAAGGAATTGATCCTGAAATAACAGGTGGTTTAGATAGTAACTTTTACCCAAGATCTAGAGCCATAGCTCTAGGACTTGATATTAATTTTTAAAATTATTGATATGAAAAAAATATTTTATTTATTCACTTTATCATCAATGATACTTGTTTCGTGTCATGCTGATTTAGATCAGGTTCCTACTGATCCTGATTTATTTACGGAAATTGATGTTTTTAAAGATACAGACTCAGCTAAGGGTGCACTAGCCAAAATATATGCAAGTTTAGCTATTACAGGCCAAGTTGGTCCTGATGGAAATCCTGATATTGACCCTAGTCTAATTGATGAAGGTTTTTCTCAATACACACGTATTCTATATACACTTAACGTCTGTAGTACTGATGAAGCAGTTGTAGGATGGGGAGATCCTGGACTACCTAATATCCATGAAATGTCATGGGATATAAATAATCCTTGGACTCAAGGAATGTACTTTAGATTAGCACAAGTGGTGTCATTTTCAAATTCATTTATTGAAAATGCTGCTGATTTAGCATCTACTAACACTGAGGCTGCAAATTTTGTTGCAGAAGCAAGATTTTTAAGAGCATATGCTTATTTACAGTTAATAGATATGTATGCAAATGTTCCATTAGTTACCGAGTTAACTTCTGAACTTCCACAACAAAGTAATAGACAAGAAATTTTCTCATTTATTGAAACTGAACTTAATGAACTTACTTCATTACTTGCAGATTCAAGATCTAATGAATATGGAAGGGTTGATAAAGTAGCTGCTTGGGCATTACTTTCTAGACTTTATTTAAACGCACCTGTCTATATAGGTTCTGATATGAGCTCACAAGTTATAGCTAATGCTGAAAAGGTTATTTCTAGTTCATATTCATTAAATACAACTGATGGAAATGGTAATGGTTCTGCATATGATGAATTATTTCTTGCAGATAACAATACAAATGGTGCTCAAAATGAGTTTATTTTTGTAGTACAATTTGATGGTCTGAATAGTCAATCTTGGGGTGGAGGAACTTTTATGGTTCATGCACCAATTGGTGGTACAATGGACCCGTCAATGTTTGGAGTTAATGGAGGATGGGGAGGACTTAGAACAACCAAAGCTTTGGTTGATAAGTTTGAATATTCAGTCACAGAAACAAATGGTGATGGTCATCCAACCGCATGGTCAGATTCCAGAGCAATGTTCCATACTGACGGCCAAAATTACGAAATGGCCAAAATTGGTCCTTTCAAAGAAGGATATGGTGTTACCAAATTTAGAAACGTTGATATTAATGGTACTGCAGGTTCTGATTCATCAGGAAATCATGTCGATACTGATTTAGCAATAATTAGATTAGCAGAAGTTTACTTAAACTATGCTGAAGCTGCTGCTAAAAGTGGTGCAAATTTAGATACTGCTGCAAACCTTATTAATCAATTAAGGTCCAGAGCAGGTGCACCAACAATAACTAGTTCTGATTTAACATCTGATTTTGTTTTAGATGAAAGATCAAGAGAATTATATTGGGAAGGTCAGAGAAGATCTGATTTAATTAGACATAATAAATTTGTTACATCTAATTATATGTGGCCTTTCAAAGCAGGAGCTGCTCAAGGGAAAGCTTCTGATGAATATAGAAGAATTTTCCCTATTCCAGAAGCTGTGCTTCTTGTGAATTCTAACTTAACTCAAAATCCAAATTATTAATTATGAAAACTATATTAAAATTTAGTAAACTATTATTATTTACATTTTTAATTGTAAATATCTCTTCTTGTGAAAAAGAAGATTATTTAATCTTTACTGCTATTAATCAGAAGGAGGTTAAATTTCAAAATGAATTTCAAGATGTTTATAAAATATCTCAGCAAACATCAAATAACATTTCAGAACGTTTAGTTTGGAATGCACCTGATTTTGATGCTCCTACGACAGTAACTTATGTCGTAGAATTTTCAATAAATAGTGATTTTTCAACTATTGATATGAGCTCAGGTGATACATCTAACAATCATTTGGGTGTAAAAGTAAGCTCAATGTTGGAGTTCGCTGAAACTCTAGGATTGGATGATGATCCAAATACTACATTTAGTGATGGATCTCCAAATAATACAGGAATGGTATATGCAAGAGTAACTGCATATGCTGGTACATCGTCTTCAGGTGCTAACCAGTCTTCAACTGTTTCAAAAACTGCATCAATGAATATTGAAGTTTTAGAAAATGTAGGAGCTTGTACTGATGCTGTCCTAAGTAACTGGGGACTTGTCGGAGATGCTGTTAACGGTTGGGGAGGAGTAAACAGAGGATTCGCTGCTGGAAATGATGTTCCATTTTTAAGTAACGGGCAAGACGGTATGTTTAGAGCTGTTGCCACTCTCTATGATGGTTATTTTAAAATCCGTGAAGATAATGCTTGGGGTGTAAATTATGGTGATACAGGTGCAGATGGTACATTAGAACAAAACGGAGATAATATTGCTATAACTGCTGGTCATTATATTATTGATTTTGATGCTGTTAATTTCACTATAACAATAACTCCAGCCGGAACTGTTTGGGGTGTTGTTGGTAGTGCAACATTAAATGGATGGGGTGCTGCTGAAGACGTTAAATTAGTGCCAGACCCATGTAATGATGGTGTTTATATTATAAAAGATGTTGTATTGACAGACGGAGAAATTAAGTTTAGACAAGATGATGCTTGGGGTGTTAACTTAGGAGATGATGGTGCTGACGGTACAACTGAAGCTAATGGTGCTAATATTGCCGTTTCAGCTGGTACTTATGACATGACTTTAGACACAGTTAATGGAACATATACTTTAACAAAGAAATAAAGTTTGTTTTTGTTTTTATAAAAAATGGATTATCATTTTGGTAGTCCATTTTTTTTTAATGAAATTTAAATATGAAGAATTTTATATCTAGCCAAGTATTAATTTTGTTTTTGATTTTCAATGTCTATTCTCAAGACACTTTTTTAAACCCTATTATAAATGGAGGTTATCCTGATCCCTCAATTGTAAGAGTTGATGATGATTTTTATATTGTAAATTCATCATTTGAATACTTTCCATCTCTTCCAATTCATCATAGTAAAGATTTAGTTAATTGGGAGTTAATTGGATATGGAATTGACAGACCTAGTCAAGGAACAGGAAAAGTTAATTTATATGATGTACAGCAACAGGGAGGTATTCACGCTCCTTCAATAAGATATCATGATGGTTTGTTTTACATTGTTACAACAAATGTTTATTCACCTGTGGATAAATCTAAACCTACAGAAATGGTGAATTTTATTTTAACAGCTAAAAATCCGGCTGGCCCATGGTCAGACCCTTATGTCATTGAGGGCGCACCGGGAATTGATCCAGATATTTTTTTTGATGATAATGGTAAAGTATGGTTTGTGGGCACTCATGATACCGGAAATCCTAATAAAAATGGTATAGGAGAGATTTGGATTCAAGAATTAGATTTGAATAATTGGAAATTAAAAGGCCAAAGACATTCAATCTGGAGGGGTGCTTGCGGAGGCTGTTGTGTAGAAGGGCCTCATATCTATAAACAATATGGAAGATATTATCTGATGGTTGCTGAGGGTGGTACATCCTATAATCATGCAGTTATGATAGCATCTAGTAAAAATATTGAAGGACCATACGACTCAAATCCCAAAAACCCAATATTAACATCTAGACATTTATCAAACAATAATTGGGTGCATAGTACTGGTCATGCTGATTTAGTTCAGTTGAAAGATAAGAGATGGTATATGGTTTCTCTGGGAATTAGAAATGAAATGGATTCAACAAGTAATATGGGTAGAGAAACTCATTTAATGCCTGTTGTTTGGGAAGAAGCTTGGGATAATTGGGTTGAAGTTGAAAAGGGTAGATGGGAGCCTGTAATAATTAAATGGCCTGTAGTTGCACCAAATACTGGAAAAGTTGAAAGAAGTACTTCAATTCCATTTCTTGAAAAGAAACAAAATATAAATTATTCTTTTTATGATGATTTCACTTCTTCTAAACTTGATTTACAATGGAATTTTAGAAGAGTACCAAGAGAAAACACATATGAGCTAAATTCTAAAAATAAAACCTTGAAACTAAACTTAAGTCCTGAATCTTTTGAACTTAGAAGTCAATATAATTTGATGGGTTTTAGACAAAAGGAAACAGAGTTTGAATACTCATCAAGTATGAATTTTAAACCTAAAAAGAATTTTTCTGAGGCTGGTTTGAGTATTTTTTCTCAAGATGATAATTATATAAATTTTACAGTTAAAAAACATAATAATAAAACACTATTGAATTTAAGTGTTAAACCAAGAGATCAAAAACTTGATATTATTAAATCAATTCCTTTAAAATACAATGAGAATATAATTTTAAAAATTGTGTCAAAAGACAACAAGTATATTTATTATTATTCTCTCGATGATGGTAATTCTTTTGATGTGTTTACAGAAACCGGTGCTAATTTAGTTTTATGCAAAGGATATATTGGAACAAACTTAGGTTTATACGCTTCAAGTAACGGATATAAAACAAAAGAATATGCTGAATTTGAATGGGTAAAAAACACTATTAAATAAAACTTATGAAAAAATTTCTGATTTTAATATTAATTATTTTTTGTTCCTGTGATAAAAGTATAACTCTAATTCATGATTCTAATAAATTAGATTCCATTGTTGATAAATATATTGATAATGGATCCCAAGCTCTTCTTCTTGTAAGATTAGAGGATAATGATGGTAATTCTATTTATCAATATAGTAACAAGAACAATACTTTAGTTCCTGATCATGAAATCAATGAAAAAACTTGGTTTAGAATATGGTCTATGAGTAAAATAGTTACTATTTCATTGACAATGGATCTAGTTGAGGATGGTATTTTAAAACTAGATGATCCAGTAGCTAAATATATTCCTGAATTTGTTAATTTAAAAGTAGCTATTTCAAAAACAGGAAAACCGTTATCAAGTTATGCCGGGGGTTTAGGTGTTGATGTATTGGAAGATGATGAGCCTTGTCCTTATCAATTAGTTGAAAATAAATCTGAAATGACCGTTTTACAATTAATTAATCATGAAGCAGGTTTTTATTATTCTACGACTGGGATTAAATGTTTGGATAATATTCTGGATTCGAAAAATTTAGCAGCTTCCAAAAATTCAAATGAATTAATTCTGAAATTATCTGAACTTCCATTGGTTGATTATCCTGGAAATAAACATTTCTATGGGCTTAATACTACAGTTTTAGGACTTGTAAATGAAAGAGCATCAGGTGAAACTTTAGAAAATCTTGTAAAAAATAGGATAACTGAACCAATGAATATAAAAGGCCTTCAGTACAACAGGAACTCTGATACAAAATTATTACCTGTATTTTCTGGTGTAGATTCAGTAATTAGATACGCTAATGATGGAGAGCTTGATATAATGGGAACATATGTTCCAGGTTATGGATTAGAAAATGAGTTGTTTATGGGAGGAGAAGGAATGATTGGCACAGCAGACGGATATGCTGATTTTTTAAGAATGCTTTTAAATCATGGTGAATTAAATGGTCATCGTTTTCTAAACGAATCATCAGTTAAAGAGATTTATTCACCTCATACTCAATTGGAAAATGATTATGGTTATAATGGATATAACTTGTGGATTACAAGTAAATTGTATAAGGAAAAAGGATATGGTGACGAAGGATTATGGACTGGTGGTGGATATGAAGGAACTCATTTCTGGATTGACCCAAAACGTGATTTTGTTGGTTTAATTATGACTCAGATGTTTGAAACTCCAAAGGCTGGTCATGGAAGAGATAATGAAATTCGAGGTGAAGTTTATACACAAATATTTAAAAATGAAGAGTAATATGAAAAATATCTTGACTTTAGTATTGTTTGTTTTTCTTGTTACGTCCTGTAACAGTGAAAATAAGTTTGATATAACTAACGTAGATGTTAATTTATCTAATAAAATTGAAAGAGTTGAGCCTCCAAATTGGTGGATTGATATGAAAACAAAAGATATACAATTACTTGTTTACGGAAAAAACATCTCTAATTATGATCCTGTAATTAACAGTTCAAATGTTAAGTTAATTTCAACTGAAAGGGTTAAAAATGAAAACTATTTATTTGTTAATATTTCAATTGAGGACAATGCAAAACCAGAAAATATTGAAATCAATTTTCTTGAAAATAATATTATTGTTGACAAATATGAATTTTCATTACTTGACAGAAAAGAGAATGCTTCAAAAGTTGAAGGTTTTAATACTTCGGATGTAATGTATTTGATCACCCCTGATAGATTTGCAAATGGTGATTTTTCTAATGATGATGTAGAATATATGTATGAACGACCAAATAGAAACAATAACAGAGGAATTCATGGTGGAGATATTCAAGGAATTATTAATCATTTAGATTATATAAAAGACTTAGGTTTTACAACTGTATGGTTGAATCCTGTAACAGAGAATAATATGAAAAAATCTTCCTATCATGGATATTCAACAACAGATTATTATAAAGTTGATCCTAGATTTGGGACTAACGAATTATTCAAAGAATTAAGTTATAAATCTAAAGAGATGGGAATCAAGTTAGTTATGGATATGATTCCTAATCATTGTGGTTCTGAACATTGGTTTTTTAAGGACCCTCCTATGGAGGACTGGTTTAATAATCAATCAGGTTTTAAACAAACAAGTCACAGAAGACAAACAGTTCAAGACATTTATGCTTCTGAAATTGATAAAAGAGAACATGCTGATGGCTGGTTTGTGGAAACTATGCCAGACTTAAATCAAAAAAACAAGAAAATGTCAAAATATTTAATCCAAAATACCTTGTGGTGGATAGAATATGCTGGACTTTCAGGAATTAGGGTTGATACATATCCTTACTCAGATAAAAATTTTATGTCAGATTGGACATTTTCAGTAATGAATGAATTCCCTAATTTCAATATAGTAGGTGAGGAATGGTCTGATACTCCAATAGTGATTTCATATTGGCAAAAGGATAAGATTAATCATGATGGATATGTTTCGTATTTACCAACATTAATGGATTTTCCTCTACAAATTTCATTTTCAGAAGCTCTTACGGATGATTTTGATTGGGGAAAAGGTTTTATAAAACCATATAAAACTTTGGCAAGTGATTTTTTGTATCCAAACCCAAATAATTTATTAATCTTTCCTGACAATCACGATATGGCAAGATTTTACACTCAAGTCAATAATGATTTAGATTTATTTAAAATGGGTATTGTTTATTATAGTACTATGAGGGGAATTCCACAATTTTATTATGGTACGGAGATTCTTATGAATAGTGATGAAAATCCTGGAGATCATGGTCTAATAAGAACTGAATTTCCAGGTGGATGGCCCGATCATTCAAAAAATGCATTTACAGGTGATGGACTTTCATTTAAAGAACGACAAACACAGTTATTCTTTAAAGAAATTTTAAATTGGAGAAAAGATAATGAAGTTATTCACAATGGTAAACTTATTCAGTTTGCCCCAAAGGATGAAATTTATTCTTTTTTTAGAATTCTAGATGATAAATTGGTATGGGTAATATTTAATCGAAATGATTCTTCAAAAAAATTAAATACTTCCAGATTTGAAGAACTTATTTTGGATAAAGAATTTGGATATGATGTTTTAAATAAAAAAAGAATTTCGATTTCCAACGATATTATTTTAGAAAAAAAATCTGCTCTAATCATTGAAATCGAATAAATAAAATTTATTAATGAAAAAATATTTTTTTTTAATATTATTAATAAGTTTTAATTTTTTGTCCTCACAAGTTCAAGACAATGTCTCTTGGTCTGTAGATCCAAATCCATTTAATGATTCTGAAAATATAAAAATTAGTATTTCAGGTATTGATACATCTAAATGGTCAACAGAAGATGTTTATTTATGGACATGGTTTTATGATTCTAATGATGCTAATCCTAAATCTTGTGATTGCAATGGAGATTGGGATAACTCAAATGAGTCAATGAAAATGACTAAAAATTCTGATAGTTCATTTTCAATTGAATTTATTCCTACTGAATTATTTCAATATGAAGGAATAGGGAAAATTGGTGTTTTAGCAAAAGCCAAAAATGCTACAGGTGATAAAAAAACACCTGATCATTTTTTTGAAGTTGGAAGGTTTGAAATTACTATTAATAGTCCAAAGACCAACCCTGTTATTTTGGATAATGATAGTTCTATATCGATTTCTACTTCTTCATCAGTTGAGATGAATTATTATTTAAAGAAAGATGATGAAATAATTTATCAATTATTGGATTCCAAAAATTTTACAAAACTTATTGTAGGTCCAGAATCTCAAGAAGATGGTATTAAAATTAATGAATCAACAACTTTAACGTTACTATGTGAGGACACAAATGATAGTTCAAGTTTTATAAATTTAAATTTTGATATTATACTTGAACCTCAAATAATTAGTGAAGAGCCCCCGATAAGTTTAGATGATGGTATTAACTATGATAACCAAAATATTTATTTACAATTAACGGCTCCAAATAAAGACTTCGTTTATGTTCTTGGAAATTTCAATGATTATAAAAGAGATGATAATTCTTTAATGAAGATTAATCCAAATAATAATAAATTTTGGATTGAAATAAATGGTTTGATTACAGGATCTGATTATTGGTATCAGTATGAAGTTTTTTCAAAATCTCCAGTTTCTGA
>Ga0222719_10002320_pt1 | contig 17470 bp, 9 predicted proteins | sample C33_34DmetaG_FD_165039 | JGI IMG/M metagenome (GOLD analysis project Ga0222719, IMG submission 165039) | Estuarine water microbial communities from San Francisco Bay, California, United States - C33_34D | ecosystem: Environmental > Aquatic > Marine > Unclassified | place: USA: California... | reverse complement strand
CAAAGACAGGCATGGCGCTTTCAAGCATCGCAGACTGCCTGTTTTCTGAGCCAGCAATAAGGTTGAAGATACTAAGTATCTCTGAAATCTCTTTCTGGTCTTTGCCAGATAGGATTTGACCGAGTTGTTTGTAAGACTGAGAGCGCTTTTGGTTTGGCAACTTCACACCATTAGGTGCGTATGTAGCCAGCGTCTCGTACCCAGCACGTAAAGATGCAACAAACTGATCAAACTGTTCTATTGTGTCAAACTTGTTCCACTCCACATCTTCCATGTCAGCAATGAACCGCTGTAAATCTCCAGCAGTTTTTATGCTGTCTGGGAGTCCAGACTGGTTTAGCTCTGGAGACATGGTTTCTCTGTTAAGAGGTATGTTATCCAGTTCGTTTACATTCACCGCCCTGTTCTCACGAGCGCGAGGTGAGTTTGGAAGCGCGGCATCTTCGGCAGATATCAACGACTCTGTTTCGCCAGCTTGTCGGCCTGTCAACCGCTGTCCATCAAGAGAGATGAAGTCTTCGTCTGGGTTTAGTGGTCGGAATGTTTTTGCGGCGGCTACTGAGCCAGACTTGACTGGCGAACCCTGTGCGTCCATAGAGTTCACAGAGCCGACTACGTACTGGTTAGGCTTTAGACCACCTGACAATTGGGCAGAAGAGGTCTGAGGGGCGGAACCCTTTTTGCTAGTTTGGTTGATTACTCTGACACCCCTGTTCTTACCGAAGTCTGGGTGTTTTGGATCAATGATTTGTATAGAAACCAACTTACCGTCAGGCATTGACTCTTGCTTAATACCTCTGTCTTGAGGCTTTACGTCGTCAGCTACTGTGATGGGATCAGATGATTGAGCCTGTAAGGGCGCATCTTCTACGTCGGCGTAACGCTGAGTGTTATGATAATCAGGGATTTCTGTTGGCGACGTAGCGATTGAACGCTCTTCAGGCACGTTACCCGAAGAAAGAACTTCATCAAGTTCTTTCTTCGATGCTTGAGCTATCTTCTTGTAAAGCTCTGTTCTTGACATAGCCATGTCAGAAGAAACTTTATCGCCGTTGCGACGTATAATCTGGAATACCTTTATACCATTCTCATCGGAGAACTCACGAATAGAGCCAAGCTCTTTACCATTCACAAAGAACTTGGTAGAGCCTCCTTCTATCTTTTGGTACTGGACATCCTTTGCCATGTTGTAAGCACGTTTGCCAATTTGAACAATGTGCGCTTCTGGCTCACCCTTTGGCCGAGAGTCTGGCTTCGTTGACTGAATCTTCTCCTGTGCAGTCGAAACGATTTGTTTAGCAGAAGACCGTACCTCTTCTTTCGGCATGCCAGCGCTATGTTCTTGTAAGTGAGCAAGTTCTCCTTGCATCTCTTGGTAGGACAATTCAGCAAGTTCTTCCATGTTGGCATAATACTCTGCCCTTGAAAGCTCTTCCTCTGTAAGCTGTACGTTGAATACGTCCTCTGCTTCACGAATCAACTCGCTCTCAGGAACCTGAGATTTGGTCTCCAAATCGTTTGCTTCTGTTTTACGTAGCTCCCTCTTCAATCGACCAAGAGCTTGTACAGCCGCGTTTGTATCGTCTGCCTTGATGCGCTTTTTGTCAGATGGAGACATGGTGTTCAACATCTCTGACTTACGCTTGTTGAGTTTTGCCCGCTCTTGTTTCAAAGCAACAGCGGCTTTTGCATCGCCCTTTCTTTCGGCTCGCTTCAAGTCCTGATGGATGCCTGCTATACGAGCCTCTAACTCGTAGTAACGACGTAGCCCAGTAGCTCTGGATTTTTCAACTCTGTTCGCAACAACCGTACCCCTGTCGGTGTACACAAGTGGGTCGTAAAGGTCTTTTAAGTTTGACTTGATAATGTCTGGGTCAGTGGCATCCCCACCAGTAACAGCTTTAGCTCTCTCCAAAGCTTCTGTTAAACGGGTTTGCGCGGCTTTTAGTTTTGATGAAGCATCTGCCTCGCCTTCATTGGGAACGTCTCGCCCCTCCCTGACTGCATCTGCGAAAGCAGGGTCTTCGCTTGAAACCCCCTCGTTCACTGATTGGTCAAAACTTTTTTGCGCTCGACTTACTGCGCCTTCTGCCAAACGGATTTCGTTCTGGATTTCTTCTAAGTCACGAGGGTCTAGTACGTTGTTAAGACCTTGGTCTTTAGCACGTTCTGCCGCCTCTATACTGCGGTCACGAAGAACCTCGTCTTTAGCTCTGGCAAAAGACTTGTTGCGTTCAATCATAGCTTCTTCGTTAAGCCTGTTCGCGCTTTCTGAAGAGTCATAGATGAATGTCTTTCCATCACGGACGGTGCGTATCTTGGTAAATGTTTTCCCGCCATACCCTTGAGGAGACTGGCGTAGGAAAGATTGGACACGCCCAACAGTCTTGTCACTTACGTCACGACCAGAGCCTGCACGACCATTCCCCATAGTCACGTTTCTAAGGTTTTGCTGAACACGCCCAATGTGTTCGCCGTGACCTTCCTTAATTGCCTTCTCGTCTATGTCTATCGCGCTGGTTGTGCGTGTGGCTAACTGGCGCACACTGTACTGGTTGCCCATAGGATCGGTAGCCATGTACTTTTGTTGTTGTAAGAACCTATCAAGCATTGCATCTGCTTGAGTACGGACTAGCTTTATAGCTGTCTCTCTGTTTAACTTGCCAGACTTCATAAGGTTGCGAATAGAAGCTTCCTTAAATCCAGTCCATTCTGTCTGCATCTCTTTAGGCAGGGTGGCAATTTGCTCTTGCACAAAACGAGGCATGAAGTCCCCGTCGTCTGGAGAAGGCAGTATGCCTTTCTGTGCGTTAGCCCAAAACTCAGATACTAGATTATAGAACTCGCCTTCACCATGACGGTTCTTTACTACCTCTAGCATATCTTCAATAGTCGCAAGACCCATGAACTCGTTTTCTAAGTCCATTGCGTACCGACCAACTGAGCGGTTGCGCCACTCTCGGTGCGCTTGTTTCGCTTGCGGCTGAATGGCGTCACCAACGATTGACTCGATCAAAGCGTCGGCAATCTCTTCGTCGAACAACTCATCTCCGATGCCGTTATCAGATTGAGTTCTGTTTAATATAGAGTTCCACTCTTGCTCACCGCGAATGATGTTGACCGTATCTCTGAATATAGCTCGACGAGCTTCGACAGCTTCTGTGCCTTTGCCCTTTGGCATGGCTCCGATTATTGCTGAAGACTTTTCTTTAGATAGACCAAGGCTGTTGAACTCTCTGCGTATATTAGAAAGTGTAGGAGAAAACTCTACGTCTATAAACTCGTTGATCTGTGTCTCTACATCAATAACAGGCTCTGGCGCTGGTGTCGGTGCAGTTTCAGCACTAGCTTCTGCCGTTCCTTCTGGAGTGGATACAGCCTCTTGATTAGGGTTAGTAACCGCATCTGTAGATTGCTTTTGCTCTTCAGCAATCTGGTTAGTAAGACTTTGTTGCTCCTCTTTTAGTGCGACAGCTTCGTTGTCTATGTCTGTCACTCTTTTTTGCAGGGTCAAAAGTTCTGGATTAGGGGAGCCATCCTCAAGAGTTTCAGGCATGTTAGCCATCTCACGCTCAAGGCGCTTACGTTCGTAAGCAATGCTTCCCTTCTTACGCCCGTCAAGCCGCTGGTTGTTCTGATCCAGACGCTCTTGTGCAGACAATGTTACATCTGCTTCTGGTGCGGCTTCTTCAGCTACAGGGCTTGCCGCGTCAGCAATCGTTTCTTCATTTGGTGTGGGGCGGAACTGCTGTCCCTCTACGTCTGCTCCTTTAGGCTCATCAAGTTCTACACGAGCCGCAGGAGTTTCTGTAGCAGGGCTTACTGTGAACCCTTCTCCGTCTATAGCGCGGTCAAGTAGCTCATTAGGCTGGTCAAAGATGTCGTCGATCCTTGAAGCCGCCATGCTGTCGCCAGCACTAAGTTGGCTTCGCGCTCTACCAACAAAGTCTTGGTAGCCGTTTTCTCCATCGCGTTGAGCTTTTTGCAAGCGCTCAAGCTCAGGGCTTGTTGTTTGTCCCGCCGCTTGTAGCTTGGCTGTCTCAGCGTCTATCGCAACTTGGTTTTGTTCTCGTGTTTGAGGCCATCTGCTTACGAAGTCTATGCGCTGAAGTTTGCGCTGTACTGCATTTATAGGACCGCGCTCTGCTTTTTCAGCGCCCTCTGCGTCTCCCTCATCAATAAGGGACTGGCGATCTTTACGCTGAGTGTCCAGTTCTTCTTCTGTTTTGGATTTTAGTTTAGCTAAGACCTCCGCTTCACCAGCTTCATTGAAGTCGATGACGGGGTTTTCATCTTCAAGCATGTTTGTGCGAGGTGTGGGCTGAAGTTGTAAGTTGCCCTCTGGCGTTACCCTGCCAGCCGCGTTTGCCGCACGGTCAGCCATGCCGCGAGTAATGGAGTTTCGGTTCAGATTTGAACCAACCTTATCACTAAGTTGTTTTATGCCTTCGTCGTCTAATTGAGTAATGCCTTTGTTACCAGCTTTTCTAGCGTTGGTGTCTGAAAGCATCTTGCCGAGAAAAGGAACCTTGCTCGCGCCTGGAATGTTAGGAGTAACTGCACCACCTAGACCAAATACGCCGCCTAATGCGCCGCCTGTTGCCGCGCCACCTAAAGCCGCACCGCCCGCACGTAGCAAGCTAACGTCGTCTTGTAACCCAAGACCTACGTTTCTGTTCTGTATGCCGATATCGGCAATGCCTTCAGTTATGCCACTAGCTACAGCCTCTCCTGTTGCACCGCTTTTTATAGCGGCTCCCATAGCTTTCTGAGAAATCTGAGATTTGGTTAAACCCTTGGCCGCAGTTCCAGCGGCTAAACGAGCCGCCTGTCCACCAGCACCGAAACCAATAAGGTTCAGCGGGTCAGCTAACATTGCCGCGCCAGTTTCAAGGATGGCTTCGCCAGCGCCGTCTACCCCGAAAGGTAGTTGGTCGTACACTTGCTGTATTCTAGCCAACCGTTTGGTCTGGGCGTCTGAGGAATTGTATGCGTCGTAAACGTCTTTACCGATAGAGATACTGTTGTTGTTTTTCCAACGTCTATCGTTTAGGTAATACTCAACGACCTCTTCTGCACCACGGAAAGACTTGCCGTCTCTTTGTCCGTAGTAGTCATACAGGTCTTTTAAGAACCTGTTATCGCTGAGAAGGTTCTTCGCAGTTTCTGCTGTTAGATTAGATGCATAATCAGTAGCTGTGTAGTCTGAACCCGTGTCAGTAGGGGTGTTGATGAGTCCATCAAGACCTTTGCCTTTATGTACGTATGGCACTGCGATACTCCAGTTTTCTCAGTGGTTGTTACTAAGAACAAGAGTATCGCTATTTTTTTTGACAGTCGTCCCTACTACTTATTCGGGTCATCGCTAAAGTTGGAGGCGTTTAATCCATGCACAGACGAACCTGGCGCACCAACAAGTTCATAGAAAGCGCGATCAGAAATCGCCGTTCCCTGATCTCTATAGGCTTGCGCCATTTGCATGACTACACTACTAAGCCAATCGGCTGGTGTATCGAATGGGCCGTTAGGTCTGATCCCGATAGTTGGGTCAGGGGTGAAGCCGTACACCATGTCTGTCTTGTTGTTAATCCCAGAAAACGCCCTCCGCATATTCGCTGATGGGTTAAACCCTTGCGGTCTGTTCGGGTTCGCGGTCATCGGCGGTAGCTGTCTGACCGAACCCTGAGAGACAGGAGTAAGGGAACCAGACTTCTGATCGTATTTGTAGAATTTACCCACTGCCAGAGGCTCACCATTAGTGTCTTTGAATTGATCTGAGCCGTTAAGGGCTTTGTACGTATTGTTACTGCTTCCAAACAACTCAAGTGTTGGGTGTCTAATAACTGAAGGACGACCTGTACTGTTCTTCGGTTCAGCAAGTATCTGACTAACTTTTTCAAGAACTCTATTTGTTACCTCGTTATGCTTAGTGGTTATTTCAGACTCGGTTAAACCTCTGAAAGCTCCCTTGCTTTGCAAAGTCTTACGTAAGTCTAAGTCAATCTGACTTACCAGAGCTTCTACGATCTGTTGCTTTTTAGCAATGACCTGTTCTGGGTTGTCTCCAAACTTCAATGTGGTAGTGAAGATTGTCTCAATTGCTTCCGCAAACTCCTTGTCGTAGGCTTCTTCTTGGTTGGAATAGTAAACCTCCAAGTCTGAACCTGGCGGGATAGCGTTAGTAGTGAACTCGGCTCTGACCTCCGCCTGAAATGCAACACTTGACTGTATTAATTTGGTAGCCACGAGGTAGTTCAGCATTTCACGAGCATCATCTACGGTTCCGCTCGTCAATTTTTCCTCTCCGAACCTGGCCTTCAATTCACTTGCAACACCAAAGGCATCTCTAGTCATAACGTAATTTGAGGCGACCTCTGTCATTACGGCAAACCCTGCGCCGCCTTCTGCAAACTCAGGCATGCCAGCAAGTGTATCTACCCGTTTTTTAGCAAGCTCAAGTGCCGCTTCAACCTTTGAGTCTATCTTGACTTGCTCTGCGTCCCACTCCGTCTGGTACTGAGTGCCTATAGCTCTCTCGGCGGCTTCTATCCACTTCTGGAACTCTGGGTCTTGAGCGTTGTCGGCGATAGGTAGGTCATAAGTTTCACGAGCCATGTTATAGGCTTCAAGCACATCTGCGTCGTCGTACCCTTTCGCCGCTACAGTTTTCGCAAACTCACTATCCTTTGAAAGAATGTGAGTGCTGAACTCTCTTTCGTTCAACTCTACTTTGGCAGAGTTTGCTTGAGATTGCCTTGTTGTGAGAGACGCTACAATGCTTGCATGCAAGGTTTTATAGTCTTCGCTGTCTTTACCAAGGTTATACTTTGACCCAGCAATTATTTCTGAAGCCAAGCTTGCGATTTGATCTTCACTCATGTGCCTTAGTTTTTCGCCGCTGTAGCCCACCACCAACTTGCTTGCGTCGGCTGTGGCCGTAGCCGTCAATGCGTCTTGCTTCCTTTGAATTTCTATACCAATCAAAGTTTTCTTCCAAGGCGCTACGTTATTAGCGTCCATTATCTTATTGGCAGTATCAACATCTTCCACGTTCTTTAACGGGCCATCCAAGTAGTCTGTTACAGCCTGTGTTCTAACCTGGGCATGCTGTTCAGGAATGTTTTGAGAGCGGCGGTCCCACATTGACTCCGCCATTTCTTGTCTGTCTGGGAAGCCCGCCATCCAGTCTGCCTTTAACTTTGTAAGTTCTTTTGCGTCAGTGACATCAACATTCGAGTGGTAGCCCAAAAAGTTATTCCAACTTTCATCAGCCTTTTTACGGTCTTCCATCACTTTCGCTTCTTCTGCGCCGCGAGTGTTCAAAGCCAGTACGTTGTTTCTGTCAGCAAGTTCCTTCATCATCGCGCCAGAAGGTAGGTCGCGCAAAAAGAAAGCGTCGCCGCCAGCAAGACTTCGACGAAAACCGTCCAGTTCTTTTGCGGTTACATCTTCACCCATAGAAGCCTTCATCTTGCGGTATGCTAAGAAGTCTTCTCTGTTCTTTTTGCGCTTGTCATAGATACGATCTTCTTGTTTCGTGAACGCATCATTGGCCGACGTAAAAAACTTTGCCATATTTGTTTACCTATTTACCACCATTGGAGAGGCCAAGCCGATCTATTCTTGCTTGCAAGTCATTTATTGTCTGTTGTTGTTCCGCAATTTTAGCATCGTTAGGGTTGTTGTAATCACCCTTGCCAAGTAGGAAGTCCATGTTCCCACCATACTTCCCAAGGTTTGCACGAGCCGTTCCTTCACCCGCCATGCTGTCTTCAGCAGTTTCTCCAACTTCTTTGCGATAGTCTTTCGCAGACGAAGAAGCATTACTGAAAGCTGAACCCGCGTTCGTAGGCAGGACATCTCGAAGGTTATCAATCCCAGTCTGATATCCCGCGCCAATGTCTGCGTATACGTTTTTACGCCCGTCCATAAGCGTTTGCTGGTTAGTTCCAACTCTGTTAATAGCGGCATTGTAAGCCTCCTGATCCATCTTACGAAGCTCACTAGCGTAAGTCCGAGAAAGGTCTCTTTGTTCATCTCTAAACCTATCCGATCTGTCCATGCCTTTTGATATTGCGTCGGCAAATCCCGTTGAGCTAACTCTGTCTATTGTTTCATTCAAGTCGTCTTGATACATACCACGTATTTGCTGGTAATTTTGGTTTATGTCGTTCTGGGTAACTGCTGGAAGTTGCCCCATAGCCGCACGAGCTTGGTTGATGGCTTGCTCAAGCAATTGTGAACGGTTCACAATTCCACCACGAAGAGACTGCTCTTCAGCGGCTCGTCGTTGCGCCAACTGTAGCTGTTGATTAGTGATAGCCTGCTGACGAGCCAAAGCATCTTCGTATTCACGACGATCTTCCTTGGCCCTTTTCTGGGCTTCGTAGTAATCGTAACCAGCGCCTACTGTCTGCGCCCACATGCCCGCTCTTGTAGGGTCTCCGTTGGCATCAGTACCGTACAGAGAGTTCAAACCCTGCCCTAAAAATTCACCAATCCCAGCCATCGTCTTCTCCTATAGATATTTCATTCCGAAACCAGAACGGGCTGTTGTAAGGTTACGTGACAGAGGACCACGAGCCGTGTACATAGCTTGAGGGTCATTCGGAGAGAACGCAATGATCTGCTGTTGCCCCGCAGTTGGCAAAACATAATTTACGTCTGGAACAACTGATTGACCTGGGCCTAGTTGTGGAATGTTTGGGTCAATCTGTAAGTCAGATTGATTCTGACCAACTGGTGTTTCCGTTTGCTCCGCACCAGGAGGAGCCATGTTTTCTACAACTTGGTCGTTACCGCCCAATGCTCTTGCTCCGAACCCTTGCTGTCCTTCACCGATTTCTCCGCCAGGTGTAGCAGAACCCATCTGCTGTTGTACCATAGCATCGTCAGAAACCTCCGAAGCATAACCAGCACCTTGCCCTTTTAAGAACTGACCACGCTTGCTGTTGTCGAAAGGCGTCATACCAGTTAAAACTGTTTCGTCTCCAAGGATTCTGTTCTTCCCTAAGAACTCCTTGTCAGCACTAGGGTCTCCAACATCTCTACGCTCTCCTTCACGAAACTCAGTAGACTGAGCCTCACTAAGAAAGTTTGTGATGTATTTGTAGTTCGGTACGTTCGATGCGACGTTAGAACTTACTTGTGAGCCTCTAGGGTTGTAACGTCTAGGGTCGCCGTTATCGTCACGGCCACCATTGTTATCGTTTGGGCCTGTAGGCCCACCCCATGAGACGCTCTTATTGGTTCCCGCAACGTAGCCTTGTGGTGGCCCTTGTGCTGGTCCGTTTGAGCCGCCTGTTCCTGAATCGCCCATAATCTTCTCCTTTAACCAAACAAAATTCCGTTACCAAACCCAGAGCGTCTTGCGCCTCGGTCTATCTCATTCTTACTCGCTGTTCTAAATGTAGCAGAACCGTAGTCTCTGTTCTTCCCTCGCGTCAACATGCCTGCCCCCATACCACGTAAGCCACCGCCGCGTGTAGAGGCAGGGTTGTTGTATGATATCGGGTTAAGGACATTAGAAGAACTGTTCTGCCCTTCGTTTATGATGTTTTGTATCTGATCCCCAATCAACTTCCAACTGTCACCAGAGTTGTCGTTGGTATCGTTACTATTGTTAGAGTTGACAGACTGGTTGGCTACAGGGTTGCCTGTCGAAACACCGTCTTTGTCGTTATATGTTGCGGCAGTATTTGATACGTTAGTAGTACCAGCCATAGAGGTTGTGTTGCTGGGGATGGAGCCAGACTTATTGTTGTTTGAAAAAGATGTGGAGTTCCCAGAGTTTCCAGAAGTGGTTGACTCGACTGAAAAGTTAGACGAACTTTTGTTGTCTAAACTCTGTTGAGCGGCAGATTCTACTTGACTAGATACGTCTGATTGCAAGTCAGCGGTAGCCGAACCTTTTGGAGCCGCGCCTTTGCCAGAAGGCGACGTATTATTGGGTCCGTTGATCTGTCCAGTATCTATATCATAACTGCCGACATTGACAGGATCATCAAATCCAGCTTCTGCGAGAACACCCCTAATCTCTTGGTTTATCGCATCTTGAACTTTACCAACACTCAAGCCTGTGATTGCCACGTTGTTAGTCGCACCATATACACTCTTTGCAAGTGGGGTAAGAGCTTTATCCACTACAGGGCCAGCAACATGATTAACAAGCGGACCCATTATGTCATAGTCCAAATTCATAGTCGCTCCTTTTGGAGCGTTGGGGTCATAGCCTTTTTGCGTGTAGTCGTAAGCAGAAAGCGGAGCCATTGTGCTAAAATTAAAGCCTGATATCGCCTTACCTAATGTTGGGTGTCCTTTCACAGTAGCCAAAACACTAGCACCAGTCTTTGCCAGATTAGCCGCATTTTGGCCGACGTTCTGCCAACCAGACCTAATGCCTAAGTTCCCGTTTGCGTCTAAACCAAATACATCACCAAACAATCCCTTGCCGACTACGCCAGTATTACCGAACACGTTATATCCGACACCTGGTGTTCCTGTCTCAGCGTTAAACCCTCTAGCCATAGCATTTACTATGTCTTCCTTGGTCATGTCGGGGTTGTTGTTCATAATGTCGTTGACGTTTGGTGGACCCATGAAGCCAAAGTTGTAGCCGCCCTTCATCGCGCCTGCTACGGCAGTCCTTCTGCCAAACTCTTCCAGAGCGGCCAGACGCTCTGATTTAGCCATTTTGTTGTCTACGACACCTGTTCCAATCAGGGCGAGTTCTACGTTCATGTTGTCCATTGGAGTGTTTGGATCGTAACCATTGTCTATCATGGTTTGGATTCTGTCAGCCAGCTTCGCTTGGGCGTTGTTGTTATTTTCGTCACGGGCTACGTTTAGGTCTTGCTGTGCTTGGCTCAATGTGGTGGTCGTACTACCGTCAGGGTTATTGGTAGTAATGTTACCCATCTCGTCAACTGTTTGATTGTTCGTGTTAGCGTAGTTCTGTCCTGGCCCACTAGCCCAGGTACTCCAAGAGTCAGCTTCAGCTTTCCCAGCCGCTATCGCGTCCATCTCCCTGTCATCAGCGGATGATGAACTGCTACTGCTACTGCTAGTATCATTGTTATCATCATTGCCGCCGCCGCCACCACTTGGGCCGCTTGGAGCGTCAGATGTGTCAGTTCCACCTCCACGATTTCCATCATCTGGAATGTAAGTCGGTACACCCATAGGACCTGGCTCACCTGAACCGCCAAGAGCTTTTAGCAAGTTTGCTTCTTCTTGGTTAATGTAGGCAAGCATATGCGGTTGGCCGCGAACATTAGTGCGCCGAGGCGGGGAAAAAGTTTTTCCGTTCATTTTAACGCCTTCCTATAACTAGAGCCTATCTTATGGTGTCCTAGCCTTTTCATAAAACCGTCCCACTTATCTCCCTGACCATGAGATGTGGGGGAGAAATACATAAGACTTGCGCCAACATCCATTGACCAAGCCTCCCAAGCCTTCATAAACTTAAATGCCGTTGACCCTCCCCTGTTCTCAGGGGACACATACAAAATCTCTTCGATTGAACACACCTCGTCGCAGAAGTAAAAGGGTTCAGCTTTAGCAATAAAGATACCAAAAATCTTTTGAGAGGGTGAGTCTTCTGCGACAAGCATGAGCTTGTTCCTGTCGCTGATTCCTCGCATACACCAGTCAAGCATCTTCTCCTCTTCGTAGGGTAGCCAGTGAAAGTACGATGACTTGTGGAACTGCTTACCCAAATTAACACAATGCCCCACATCTTCTTCTTCCATAAACCTAATCACATGTACAATACCTTGTTACCAAACCCACTCACATCAGACCGTCTACTCTGAGAAGATATGCTTCTCCCGAACGTAGGGCTGTATTGAGGCCCGACTTCTTGATAAGAACTTCCGCCGTCTCTGTCGTCAATCTCTTCGAGATACGTAACGCCAGCGGGCTTCTGTGTACCACTATAAGCAGGAGGCGTAGCAGAGGGTAGAGTCATTGACAGATTGGCCTGTTGATTGCTTGCCCCATAAGGCACGTTCTGAGCGTCCAGAATCTGCCCGTAGTCAGTAGGCAAAGGGTTGGAAGGAGTGTAAGTAGGCTCTGGTCTTGGAGGCTCGTAGGCATTGTAAGCACCGTAAGCGCCAACAGCGCCTGACAGTATCTTTTCAGTCGTACTCAAAGGGTCGTCTTCCCCCAAGCCAGATAGACCGTAGCCTGCCGCACCCCCAAGCGCGGCTTGTAGTGCTTGGTCGTTGTCAGCACCCGCCAACTTAGCCGCACCGTAAGAGCCTGCTCCCGCTAATCCCGCCTGCACTAGATCGTTTCCAAGAGGGTCGTCTACAAAATCGTCCCAGCTATTGCCGATGTCTTCCATCGCGTTGTCATATAAGTTGCTTGCGCCTTCTGACACATTGTTCCAAAGACTAACGTACCAAGGATCGTTAAACTGCTGTGCGCCTGTGTCTCTGTTGTAGTTACCTTGGTCGCTACCTACTACATATTGATCTGGGTTCAGACCTGATTGAGCCATAGCCAATTGGACAGCCATAGCAAGTTCTGGGAAGTTTTGCTGAACCCTAACAGGCATGACCATCTCTCCGCTTTGAGAGTAGGTTAGAGAGTCGTCGCCACCTTCCATAGCTTTGTAGTGGCTGATGATGTCGTCAGCGTCTTTAATCTTTCCTAAACCGTCGTCACCGCTTTGCATGATGGCGTCACTGATAGTGCGGTTTTTGCGTATCTCTTTGAAGCGTTCTTGCTCTGCGTCTTTAAGTGCCTTAATCCTGCCACTGCTGTTGCCCTCTCTGTCTTGACCCATAGCGTCAAAGCCAAGACCACCAAGGCCAGATGGCATTGATGGTATCTCGTCGTCGTGACCCTGCAACAAACGGGTAATGATGGACATGGGTCCCCAATCATCGAGTAACTCACGTAGGCCGTAGTTCTCCTCATCACGAGGCTGGCCGCTCATGGTGGTGTTTTTTCTGTCAGCCATTTAAGCCCCCTTATACGTTGACAGTTGCCGCCGCAATACCAAGTTCTAAGGAAGTGGCACTGGAGGCGTTAGTCACCACAAGCTCAAGTCTGCGGCCAGAAGTCGTGGCATCAATCTCGATAATGGTGGCTAAAGATATAGACTGTGCAGTAGAAGACACGCTGTATGTGCTTCCGATTACAGAGCCGTCAACTGAAAGCTGAATGGTACATGACCCTCCAGCAAGCTTAAAGGCAATGCCGTCAATTCGTATTGTCTGCTTCCACATCCTCGTAATGTAATAAGTCTTGTTAGTTACTGTAGCGGAGCTATCTTCCCATACCGAGAAGAACGGAAGAGTAATGGTAGAGAATGTTTCAGGCAACTGACCAACAGGTAGCTTACCCGCAGTGTCCAAGGTAGCTACACCGTTTGCCGCACCCATGTAAGTCTTAGGTACAAGAGACGAGAAGTCGATGTCACCATACTCAAGCGATGTGCCTGTGCCATTAACGCGAACATACTGACCAGCATTGGACTGGACGAACGTAGGCAAAGAACTTTCAGGAGAAGTGGATAGCCACTGCACACCGTCATAGAACTTGAGGACGGCTGGAACCTGTGAGATGTCAAGCCACAGATCACCAGTTGAAGGGGATGTGGGAGATGTTAGCGAGTTCGTTATGTTTGCCTTGCCCGCAAGAGAGGTCGCTAGGTTAGAGACCTTTGCTTGAGGTATGTCATCGTTGTCGATGGACAGCTTGTTGTAACGAATAAACCCGTTAGCGTCAGTGTACTCATCCTCAAACATAAGGCCAGCAACTGTTTTCAAAGACTGGTTCTCAACAGTAAGAACAGTAACCTTGTCGTTCACGCCAAGAGGATTGTTTGGGTCAAGGAAGGTAATAGTATTGGCTGTTGCTGATGCAAGGTAGTCAGCGTTGCCGCCTTCTTCTTGTAAGATACCGTTACGCCACACCAAAATCTTTTCGTCAGATGTGTGGACAAAGGATATAAGAGTTGTCGTTCCTGTGATCTCTTGATCGTCACGGCGAAAGTTTGTTACCGCCTGAGAACGAACAGAATAGACAGTGATCTTATCCCCGTTAGCAAGCACAGGATTTACGTTCTGCACTGTTACTGTATTATTGACAGTGCTGTATGTGTACTGAGCGGCTGTACCAGCAGACGTTACTTCGTGAAGCAGGATACCGTTACGATAAACAACGATGTCTGCGGTAGATGGGTCAAAGGAGTAATCAACAATAGAGACTGGAGCGCCAAGAGTCGCTACTGCCGCCGCTCCAGTTCCGTTACCACCAGAGAAGGTTATAGTAGGAACAGAAGAGTACCCAGAACCCGCGTTGGTTATTGTTACTGCTGTAACTTCGTCGCCATTAGTACCGCCTAGAGTTACAGTGGCCGTGGCCTGAATACCGTTAGGATCGTTAGGCGCACCGAAAGTTAGGGTAGGGGCGGCTGTATAGCCAGAACCTGGAGCCGATATTGTCACCGTGTCTACAGGGCCACCGATCTCGATGTCCTGTCTGTTGAAGAAGAACGGGCCTTCGACGTTACCAACAGAAGCGCCAGCAGGCCCACGAAGATCGCCAATGTCAGCGATTGTAGCCCAGCCGTCTTCTTCCCCGTTGTACTGTCCTACGCGGTATTGGATACCTGTTTGACTGTCGAGCCGCATCTGGATCGGACCACGGAACACGCCCTCTTCGTCGAAGAGAATGGCGAACAACTCACTTACAGTCTTGTTACCAAGCTCTGCTGAGTTGATGTACCTGATTAAGTTCTCGAAGTCTGTATGAATGTTACCGCTATTAACGTAGTTCTGCGGGTGCTGTTGTCTTAAACGTGCCATTTATCCTGTCCTCACTGTAACGGCAAAGCCGATTATTTTTAGAAGCCCCTTACCTCTTGTTGTAAACCGAAATTGCACACCACGATAACGATGCTCAAACTTCCTTTCGTACTGTCTACTTAACGGAACATCAGGGAATTTGTCGTCCACCCCGCCATCTTCAATAAGGAACTGCATTGAAGACATGTATCTACCGCGCTCGTCAAAAGCCTCTACCTGTAACTCGCCCTTTCCAGTAGCTTGTAAGATAAAACTGTAGCTTTCTTTAATGTCGTTGATAGCACCCTGCCAAAGTATGGGGGTGGTTATAACCATTTCAGGGCTATACTCTACGACTTCCTCTACCTTGTTCTGCTCCCAAACACCGCCTGGCGTACCAAGCAGAGTTATGCCGCCCAATGTGTCACCACACCGCACGTTTAAGAAGTCACCAGAAGACCACTTGCTTTCTCCACCAGCCATAGGATTTAGTGTAAGAGTAAGCCTCTTGGATATAAGGTCTGAAAGAGGGAAGTATATGTGGTATTGCCCTTCGTCTGTGTCGAAGTACGCGGTGATCTGCTCAGTGTCAGGCACTGTACGAACAAACTCTCTGTAGAGAAGGTCGATTTTGTTGGACATGGGTATGGTAAAGATAGTCACACCGTTTGTTTCAGAGCGACGAAGAGAGTGTACACCGTCTCTTGAGCAGAAAAGCAAGTCAGAACCAGCCTGACAAATGGTGTTATGAGATATAGTGCCTACTTTAATGTTAGCTTTATCGTCGATTTGCCATAGTGTGTAGTCAGGGTGTAGCTGATAAACCAGCGTCTGATCGAATGTGAACACCGCAAGTCTTGAGTTCTCGAAAACTCCAAGACCCCGTATCTCATCAGCAGTACCAATGACGTTTGCCACGTCGATGTCAGAGCCTTGCGTGACTTGTACAGAAGCAGGGTCTTCGTCTAGCGTGAATATGTCTTCCTTATCTACTCTGCTAAAATCAATAATTGTTCGTCGGCCTGGCTGTCCAGCAGTAGCAAGACGACGTTGGACTGCGACTACGTAGGCTGGACGCGGGTCGCTGTCAGCTTCAATCTGTTCAAACTTAAATCCATTGTAGGTGTACATAGGGTAGTCGCGTGACGCGAACACCACCTTATTATTGAATATCGTGGACGTAACAATGGCTGTCTGAGGATAAACCTCAAAAGCTTCGTGTCCGTTAGACTGAGGCTTCACATCTGTTCTGTTTGCATAAAAGTACAGGTCAGACGTTTGAGCCGCCACAAAGTCATCAAAGTAAGTCTCATCGCCAGCTTTTGTGCCAGATGACGTAACCGTAACTCTATTGAACACCTCGTCTACTGACACTTCTACCGTCGGAGGAGTGCCGCCATCATCCGTAGGCACTAGCAAGTCGCCGTTCTCTACGGCTATGCGGAGTATGTAAACGGGAGTTCCCGTGGCATCATCGCCCCAAGCAAGACCTGTCAGCAAAGGGTAGTTAGGCACTTCTTCAAAAACTACATCGTAGTACCTAAGTGTGCCAGTCGGTCTGATTACTCCTGAAGGATCGTCAATAACTGTTTTTGTAGTTGAGTCCCAATTTACTTCTATAGACCTCTGCGGGTTTTCAATAGCCCTTTCTGATTTCAGGGTTGTTCCCCCACCATCTTTCTGCGCCCAAACCGCAAGGTCTCGCCCGAAGAAGGTAACGTGCTTAACAACTGCATCGCCTTGAGTTCTTTGAGTCGCGCCTGGATCACGCACAATAGAACCCCTCCAATCGGCGTAACCGTTGGAAATGTTCAGCATGTGTTGCTTTTGACCAGTATCTAAAGCGCCTTTGTCTCTTGACGCATCAATCCCTTGGAAATCTTCGTAGGGATAAACCTTGGTCTTTACACCAGATGGAGCGTAGCTTGTTGACATTATTAACGTCTCCTAGCGTCGTAACCCTGTGTTCCGTTAGGGGCTTGAGACCGATCCCAAGGCGACACTTCAATTTTTCCAGAACCGAATTTTCTTTGGTAAAGTATTCTGTTCATCATCTTGAAGTACATAGGGCCATAAGCTTCGATCTTGTTAGACTGTTGCTGAACAGAGTAGTGGTACAATAATCCAGACACAACGATGCTGTCAGGTATGGGTCGCTGTTCAGAGGGGTGTGTGTAGTAATCTATCTCTGGGTTGTCCCAGTAAGCATGACCGCGTAAGTCCTCAATCACTAGGTTGGCAAACTCGACGAACATCATCATAACTTCGCCGTCGATTGTACCAGGATGCATGTCGCCATAACGACGTAGAGCTTGGAACACAAGTGCCTCCAAGTTTGAGTATGGCTCAGAAAGGTGGGGGTTGTTTACAGAGTATCTGTTACGACCCTCCTTACCGTCCCAGTATTCACGCCACTTACCCTCAATGTCGTTCTTAGTGTTGGCGTCTAAAGTATCACGTAAATCTCTAGCACCAGGCATATCATTTCGACCAGTGCCAGGATCGTAATGCTTTACGTCCTCGTTTGCTGGTCTATCGCCTTTTATGTCGTCGTATAAACGCGGTACTTCAATAGCCATTTAACTATGCCTCGTGTTTCATAAACCGACCTTGAACAAACCAAGTGTGCATCTCAAAAGCTTCTGTATGTTCTGGCGCTATTGAAAAGAACA
>Ga0222719_10002319_pt1 | contig 17471 bp, 8 predicted proteins | sample C33_34DmetaG_FD_165039 | JGI IMG/M metagenome (GOLD analysis project Ga0222719, IMG submission 165039) | Estuarine water microbial communities from San Francisco Bay, California, United States - C33_34D | ecosystem: Environmental > Aquatic > Marine > Unclassified | place: USA: California... | reverse complement strand
TTTAGCATATGCCTTAAGAAGATCAAGAATAAGGAATTTAACCTTTTCTGATTTCATGAACGAAAATAGAATTGGACGGATAAGAGTAATCATAATTAAATAGGTGTAGGCCAGGCTGTTGCCAAGGCAGGGTTAGTTACAGTTTCCATGACAGGATCACCAGCTACTGGGTTAGCAACTGTTTCACCTTCTTCATTAGTAATAGTGTCAGGTTCTACAACACCAACGCCTTCGCTATCAGTCTGTTGACGTGTGATAGTAGGTTGACCAAACAACAGCTCAATCAAAGCTGGTACATTAGCTACAGCATTGATTTCTGTTTGACGTGTATTACATGCTGTACGGATAGCAGCACGGTATGTCTTCCAAGCAGATGGAATGTTAGTTCCAGTCTCCTTAGCTTTGATGACACGCCAGTCACTAGGAGCTAGCAGTGAAGCTGCAATCTCTCCTTGAGTGGCTGACCATTGTGTCTTCAAGCCAGTAGTGGTGTTACCGTCTTCGTCAGTAACGTCGTTAAGTTGTTTAGGATTATCAACACCCCAATAGAAACGCTGGTCATAAGATGGCGCATCAGCTACTTCAGTAATACCAAGAGCATTACGTTCTTCAAGTGAAGACAAACGCAGCCAATTTGCTGGATATTGAATGCCAGCATTTGTAAATGCCCGATCATAAGAAAGGGGCTTATTGTTTAGTTTAAGCATAATTAATTAGTTAGCGTGCGCGTGAAGTTTTGAAGGGGTGTTCTGCTACGGCGTAATATATATAAGTAACTCCGCTTCCATTAGTCCCAGCATTGCTTGTTTTTAGCTTAAAACCGTTGCTGAGAATGTCAATATTGTCTGCACTTTCACCACCAAGAGTTGCACTGTTTTCTGCATAGCTTTGACTCGGCCATAATTTATCATTTGCAAGATTAAAATCACTTCTTGTAGAATCAATAATCTGCCAGTTGCCACCGGCTGACGATGCTTTTATTAGCACAAATGCTGGCCTAAACCGGGTAAACACAAACGGACCATCTGTAGATCCATTGCCAACGTACGAACCCATTGCGCTATACCCTTCGACAGGTGCGAAGCAGTAGGCGATATGCGTTTCCAGATTTACATTTACTCCATTAGCGGTGCCTACCGTAAACACAGAGGATGTTGGCGCAGTGTCGTTCCATACAGTGTTTGAATCTCCCGCAGCCGCGTCCGAATTTAATGTCAAATAATCAGTCCAAGGATCACTGGCAATCCCTTGATGGCCAACCGTCCAGTTTCTTGCTGTATTGCGAGTTTTAATAATAATCATTTGCGGAGCGGCGTTTAGTCCGTGCCCCACGGTTGCGCTTGAACCTGTACCTGTATAACTAACAATCGAGAACCCAGCACTTGGGTTGGCACGTACTTGTGCAGATATGCTGCCGTCAGTATTAGTTACCGTGGAAGATCCGGCGTCCCAGGCCCAACCGGCGTATTGATCTGCACTGCCATTAGTGTAAAAACTATTGTTGGCACCAGCAGTTACAGTAAAACCATCACTTGTGGCTGCAGAAATGTAGCCATTAACATGGTCGTCATCTTCTACATCGGTTGTGTTTGATTTCAGTGCATAATTTAAACCACGGACAGTATCGCCTAGGTAATGGGCAACGCTATCTGTACGAGCTTTGATCCAAACAAAATCAGGCGAGAATCCAAGCCCACTAATAGTCTGCGTACTGCCATTACCCGTATACAGCTTCGTATCAAAATACTGACTACCATCCGCAATCGTTGGATCGGGTAGGTTGGCGGTGCATAACGCTTTGTAGCCGCTTGGTGCGGCATACGCGAAGGCACGTTGGCCGAAGTTGAAATAACCTATTGTGTCGGTGTAAAAACTAACAAAAAAGGGGACAACGGTTGTGCTGGCGAGCGGTGAGCCTGAGATGTCGATAACACCTAAAGCGGTCCCATTCTTGTAGAACTGAACTGTGCTGCCATCAAGATCGAGGGCAACTGCAATAACATCACCACTAGCTAATGACGTGCTGTAACTTGTTCTTGAATTGTCGTCTAGCTGATATTTCCCGTCATCACAGAATATGAGCATACCCTTGGCTCGTTCCGTTAAGTCGTCTTGAACATTGCTTGACGGGTCTATTACTACACTGCTAGCGCAGATACCAAAAAATATCTTATTGGCAAATGGCCCGGTGGAAGTTGCTTCAAAAAAGTATTTACCAGAAGTTACTCCGATAGTGCCTTTAACACCAGACCAATAAGCAGTTGATGTAGTTACGTCTAGGTTGCCGTTAGACAAAACGACAGTGCTTCTCCTGTCCAAAGGATTCAACGTCGCATAATTCCCAACAACATCACCACCCGATCCAGAATCTGTCTGTAATGATCGCTGCTCTGGGGTGTCTAATAGTGAATCAAGATCTGCACCATCACCGCCTGCGGCAAATGCCATGTAGATGTAAGTTCCGCTGCTGGCGTTTATGTCAACGTTGGAGTCTGCTGCTTGAAATCCATCCAGTAAAAAGTTAAACCCGGCTGCAGCTGAGGTGACTTCTGCATTACTACTATTGGCAACAATCCTGTTTTCGCGAGGATTGGTTGTGTCTCTCGCAGAGTCGTAGATAATCCAATTTCCAGTCGTATCAGTACGCTTAATAAGTAGATAACGCGGTTCAAATCCAGTTGTAACTACTGGGCCTGTTGAAGATCCATTTCCGGTGTAGCTGCCAAATTTAGAATATCCGGCAACTTCAGACCAGCAGTAGGCGATCATGCCTTGCCCACTTGCGTTATTAGATCCAGATGTTGAGACTGTGAAAACTGTTGAAGTAGGTGATGTGTTATTCCAAAAATCAGATGCTGTAATAGTTCCGCTAGTTGAATTTAGACGAAGGGCACCAGTATTGCCAATAGCGGAATGGTAAGTATCCCAACTACTGACACTTTGATCCCTATTTTTAACAATTATAAATGCAGGTTGAGCATTCAAAGAGTGACCAATACTCCCAGCCGCGCCAGTGCCCGTCCAGGACACAATACTAAACCCATGAGTCTGATTTGCACTTACCTGACTTGTAATTGTGCCGTCAGTGTTTGATACTGCAGCACCACCGGCTTTCCACGCCCAGGCGACGAAGGTAGCGTTGTTAGCATTGATGGCGTCAATACCTGTAGCGGCGCCGAGGCTAAAGCCATCAGATGTAAAACCAGTCAAGTTTTCATTTGTACCTTGATTTACCCCTTCACTATCAGTTATATCGGGGTAAAGTGCATCAGAAACGCCCCGTATGCTGTCATACAAACGATGGGAGTATCCAGCACTTCTAGATTTGATCCACACCAAATCAGGCTGGAATTCCAAGCCGCTAATTGTTTGCGTCCCACCATTACCTGTATAGGTAACAACGTCCATCCCGAGATCACCAGTCTGCAATTGACCGACAAGATTATTAGGTGTCCAGTCATTATTAGCGCCGCTGCTGTCATTGCCTAGGTCTGCACCGTCAGAGAAGTCAAGGTGGAAACCATTAGTACCATATGAACCACTGTATTCCTTCGGTTGCCATACATTATTGTCGTCGTATTCTCCGAAGTCAGTTGGTGCTAAGGCTTGACCGTCGATGAAGTGGACGTCGGCTAGGTAGCCGTCGTAATATAAATTTGGATTGCCTCTAGCTCCAATAACGTGTTGGCTAGTAGAGTTCCATCCAAGATCAGAACTTTGAGTAATTGAAGCGGAAGAACTCCAAGTTAGTTCTACACCATTTACCCACGCTCTGAGACGGTTTGAGTCGGTAGCATCTGGTGTATTAGCAACTATTACTAGATGGAGCCAAGCCGAAGGGTCTCGAAATACTGCATCGCTTACTCTGTAAACCCCTCCAGTATCACTGCCTATCTTTAGTGTATCTTGTGGTCCATAAGTTGAGCTAGCAAAATAAACCTGAAAACTGTTAGATGACGTAGGCGTCCCAAACAGCATGAACTCTTGATTAGCAAATTTACTTCGTTTTACCCAACCACTCCAAGTCCACGTCTTTCTATTACCTGCAGAACTTGGCGTACGATTAAGGTATGCCGAATCATCTGAATTAAACCTCAAGCTACGTTCAATCTCGTAGCCACCACCACCTGCTGCCTGACCGGATGAACCAGCCAAGGTATTATTACTAATTACACTCATGAATAGTTACCCGTAAAGACTGTATGGATAGAGGTTGCAGACCTCACCACATAATCCACACGGTCAACAGCAGAAGCAGTAGTGGTTAAGGTGGGAGCTGTACCTCCAGCAAAGTCCCAATAGCTTCCCCACGCTGCAGTACGTGAACCTGTTCCATCCTGGACAATGAAGATTGAACCAGATTGACCAGCAGTTAGGTTAGTTGGGTTAGCAATAGTACGGTTACCAGCAAGGGTAACAGTGAAGTTATTAGCAGTTGCAAAGTCAGGAGTAATAGTAGCTCCGTCTGTCAACGTACCAATAGTGCCACGTTGTGCTGCAGTAAATGTTTGTGCAGTGTCTGTTTTAGCAGTATCTGCATCATAAGCTTGAATGGTTGTACCAATGTCAGCAATACTGGCACCTGCTGGAATAGTTACAGTACCAGTAAAAGTAGGACTAGCAATGTCTGCCTTACCGGTAATGTCTGTTGCAGGGGTTGCATCAACAAGGTTGCTACCTTCTTTAACATATAGCTTGTCTTGATCTGTAGCGTAACAAATCTCTCCTTCTTGAATATCAGAAACTGAAGAGTTTAAATTAGAGTATGTACCACGTGCTACGCGCACAGGTGTTCTATTAGATGGTGTAGGCATTAGTCGAAAGATCCTCCGTCAAAAGTTTGTGATGTAGATACAAGTGAACCGCCGGTATTAAAATTACCAGCGTCAATAGTTGGTGAACCACCATTACTCCAAGTCAATACTCCAACACCATCAGTAGTGAGGACTTGATTTGCAGTTCCAGTGTCATCAGGTAGTGTCAGCGTATAAGTAGCTGCTGCACTATGTGGTGGTCCTTTAATCTTGACACCATGAGAATTATTCTCACAGTTAAGAGTGATCTGACCTGAGCCATTTGTTGCATCACCAGTAACAACCGGTAGATTCTTTGTTAGATAACGATCTTCTGAATCATTAGCGTAATAACTCATCCATACCCAAGAGGATGATGAAGAGTCATACCTAAGCCTTACTGTTAATCCACTAGCACCTACAAAGCCACTAGGAACGCCTGAAAGGGGGCTAAATGATTCAACACCTGTACTGTCACCAATCTCAATGTAATCATTGTTAGAAGGGCTTCCAGGTATCGCTGCTACGTTAGCAATTAGCGTAAACAGAACAGCTTGAGATACAGCAGCACTAGCTGCGTTAGCTGTATTAACAGCTGCTGTAGCATTAGTATCAGCTGTATTGGCAGTAGTAACTGCAGCACTAGCATTAGTATTAGCAGTATTAGCTGTTGTAGTAGCACTATTAGCTAAATCAATAGCAGTATTAAAACCACCACTACCATCTGACTCCCGTGAGTTATTCAGTGCAGTCGTAGCATTTGCATCAGCAGCGTTTGCTGTAACGACAGCAGCACTAGCATTAGTTGATGCCGTGTTAGCCGTTGTAACCGCACTAGCTGCATCTGTAGATGCTGTAGTAGCTGTAGCACTAGCTGCATTAGCCGTAACAACAGCTGCACTAGCGTTTGTATCAGCAGTATTTGCCGTAGCTGTAGCTGCATTTGCCGTAGTCACAGCTGTAGCACTATCGGCTAATGCCGTGTCAGCTGTTGTCTTAGCTGTGTTTGCAGTTGTAGTAGCTGCGGCTGCGTCAGCATCAGACTCCTGCGTAACATACAAACTTTGAGTGAAGTTTTGGTTTAGATCCTCTGCTTTAATAGCAGAACCAGGGAAGAAAGTAGCACTCAGTAAGTCAATAGCTGTTTGCCGAAAAATACGGATAGCTACACCATTAGCTGGTGCTGTAGTAAATGAAAGCGTTGTAGCGTTGGCAAATGTAAATGCAGTTGTAGCAACAGTATCAAGTGTTACCTTGACATCTGATTGTTTTAGATATTCAAATGTAAATGAATAGTTCGTTGTCGAACCATTCCCTGTATATGTATTTTGTGTAGTTGCCATTAGTAACGATTCGTTGGGATAATTCCTTGGGCGGCATTACGGTTATTAATTTGTTGAATCAGAATACGTTGCTGGATACCATTCTTCATTTCTGAATCTAATGCTTCATACGCAAGATCTTCAGCTAGTTTCTGTGAATCACGTAACATCGTATGAATCTGATCATACTTACCAATAGGTATTTGCTTAGAACTTTTAGGATTTAGCGGATCTGTTCGACGTGCTATCTTTAGTTCTTTAATTGTATTTCTAGCATCAGCTATCTTACTAATTCTACTGATCTCTTTTCTTAAAACTTGTTGTTCACCCATCTTTTTATATAATGCAGCACGTTCTGTATTAGTAAGGTCAACACCATCACGTGTTTTAAATGCAGAAGATACATCATATTCAATATCTACCAAGAATTGCTCTTCTTTAGTCATACCAGGATGAATCTTTAGTGGAGACATCTGGTTATACATACGATGGAATAAACTATATTGGTTAGGAATTTCTCCAGTGATTGGGTTAGTAATAGTAGGTAGTCTATTGGTATCATCAAATACACCAAAGTACTTATTACGATTATTTAAATGACTCATAAGATCATTATTAAGTTCCTTATAACCACCATCAAGTACTTCTCCAAACGCTCTACGTGCCCCAGACAATGGACCTAAAGAGTCAAATTGTGCAGCACTCCAACGTAACATTTGTGCTTCGTTACCGCCTATAAATTCTGCAAGAGAAGATAAAGCAGACATACCAGCAGGTTCAGCTAAAGCTGCAGACAATATAAAGGCTGACTTTTGAAAGAGATGTTCTACAGCAGTTTCACCTAACATGTCAAAGTTATCGACAACGTTGGCTACAAAAGCAACCCAATTACTTAAACCAGGACCAAGTAGTTCTTCATACTCAAGTCTTGATCCACCAGGTAGTACAACTGTTCTTGGTTTAAAATTACTATTTTTAATCCGTGCTCTATTAAGTCCACGATCAAAATTACCATCTCCTGTAGTGCTAAATAAACCATCTCCAAAAAGTTTATCTCTAAAAACAGTTCCAATTACAAGGCTTGTAATAGCAGTACCAACAGCTTTTCTACCTAATGTTCTATTTTTTAAATCAATAATAGTATTAAGTTTAGCAGTAGGATCCATACGTTGAATTGGATGACCACGTTTTGTAAGAAGTTTATCTACTAATTCTGGATTAGACATAAAGTCTTTTACTGAAGTAAATGCTAGATCATTGATATCTTCTTGAAATGATTTAAATGGAAGAGGTAAATAATCATCACCTACTCTTACTAAATTCATAAACATTTTAGGATATGTCAAAAGTGACTGCATCCATGGCAGCATTTTTACAATACCATCAATTTCTTTAACAAATCTAGTATCAAGATTTAGTGCAATATCTGCTGTACTATATTTAACAGCTTGATCAACAATAACACCATCTTTATTAAACATGCTATTATATTCTGCAGTAGCTAGTTCTTTGACACGAGCTGGTGTAGCTGCTTCACCTAAACGGTCTAGTTCATCCATAGCACGGAAACGTGCCTGAGCATTAGCTACAGTAGCACCAACCCAACCATCAAAACCAGTCATTAGATTAGGTTGCAATCTAAAGATAGGATCTTCAGCCATTGCAATCCCTTCTTCATAAAGATCAGTAAGGAATTTATAACCGTGATTACCACGTTCTGCTTCAGCTTCTGCAATATAACGCCATTGAGCGAGCTTTTCTTCTTTCTGAATAATTAAATCAAGACGTGTTTGACTTGCTACAGAGTTAGGATTTTGTGATGCCTTTCTAAACATCTGTCCAGCATAAGGTATAGCTTTCTTTTGTGTATCAAAGATAGCACTATAAGCCATCCAACCACGTTGAACTGATTTCATATCCCATTGTGCTAATGCACCAGCAAAATAAGTAATTGGTTCAGCTACAAGACCACTTAGGTTACCATATAAAGCACGGATACCAGTTGCAGGATTAGATAGTTTAGAGTTAAAATAATTTCCTCTTAAAGCTTGGACAAGAATATTAGGTGATTCTGGGTTCATATCAAGACCAAGCCTTAGCTTTGTAAGACCAAGAGCCATATCTTCATTCATTTTAGCAATAGTATTAATTTTACCATCACTAAGTTCATAAATTTCTAAGAATGCATCTAGAATATCAGGTCTATTTTCTTGTAAATATTGCCAGTTTGCTGTAAATTCATCGCTTTGATTTTGAATAGTACGTAGTGCTTGTGGGTAAGCTTCTTTAATACTTTCAGCAATTTCATCAGATGACTTGCCAAAATTTCTTAATTTTTCAGCAACGGTCAATAAACCTTTCTTTTCAGTAGCATAGTACCTAGTAGAACCTACAAGCTGCTGTAAGAAATTAATATTATCCAGAAGTTTTTCCTGTGCATTTTCAACAGAAAGTGATCCTTTATTAATACGAATGCCTTCTGATAAATCAGCAATCTGTCCAGCAATCGAAGTAGCAGTATAAGCTTGTGCTTTAGCTACATCCATACCAGAATAGTTTTTAACCATTGTATTAATAGAACTTAAAGCATCAGTATAACCTGTTGCAGAAAGTACTTCAGCACCAAACTCATTCTTTGTAATAACTGGATCAAGAATACGTCTGATCTCATCAACACCAACAGTAGGGTCAAATAGTTCTAAAACAAGATTCTCGCCTTGAGCTTGAATCTCATCAAAACTAATTGCCCAATCAGCAGCATCCATCCTATAACGATCAGCATCCTTTAGTTGCTTAGCAAGACCAATAGTAATCTCTTCTACACCACCAGGTGTTTCAATACCAAACTTAAGAGCAGGTTCACTAATGAAATTACGTAGACGACCATATACTGTACCTTTATTAGATGCAATACGTGCTGCATCAACACTAGCACCAACGATACCGAAGTCATCTACTGAACGCATACCTGTTTCATTCCAGTCGTACAAATCATGTACACCTTTCATTACTACATTGCCTTCAGGATTCTTGGACATATTATAATATCCAAGTTCATCTAGATCAGCTTCTTGCTTACGTGCATAATTAGTAAGTTCTTCAGTAAGGTCCTTACTTTTAGGTGCTGGTCTCATATCAGCAAGAGCTTTAACAGCTTGATCTGATTCCCCAAAGATTTGTGGAACCTTTTTTAAGTCAGCAGATACGTTAACTAAAGCACTCCTTAGTTCACCAGCAAAACCAACAAAAGGAATAAGAAAACCAAGTGCTAGATCCTCATTGATATTTTTTTGACGCATTTCATCTGTGCTTTCACCCTCAAGTGTTGCCCAGCTATCAGGTATAAAATCCCAAGTCTTCGGCCAAGTTTTCTTTAGCTGACCCAACATATTATCTTCTGCATATTGATCACTAACAGAACCAACAGCAACACTAGTACCAGCTTCGATGCCACGTTGAGACATGAACTTTACAAAGGCTGATTTACCAAGTGGGTTATTAATCAAAGCATCTGCTTTAGTACCTAAAGACATACCAGCACCTTGTAGTAAGATTGTAGGTGCGACAACAGAAGAAATGTTTCTTACAGTTTGAGCTACACTGTCTTCATATTCAGTGATCTTAGGGATACCACCTGTACCACCATATTGTGCATCTTGTTCAGCACTAACACCTGTTAATGCATTAAAAGTTTCTATGCCAAAATCTACTATACCTGTTGGTATAGATAGTAATCTTTCTAAGCCTGTTTGATCTACTGATGCAGCTTCAGCATCCAGTGCTTCATAATTAATAGAACCATCTGGATTCTTTAAAGGATTTGTATTTGCTGGCCCCGCCGTAGAGGTGCCTGGATCCTGTTGTGGTTGTAGCGGTTCTCCTCCCGTAGGAGGTTGCATGGATTGTTCAGTGTCCGCCAATTCTTGCTCTTGAGCAGCGTCCAATCTCTGTTGAATTTCTTCAATTTGTTCGTTAGAGAGTGTTGCTTGACGTTCTTGTTCATCCAGTACAAAATCTGCGCCAAAACCAGGATCTTGTGTAGGATCGTTCATAGTTTGTTTTTAGTTTTGTTTGCCGTTATTGGAATTGAGATGCAATACTACGCCTCAAAGAATCATAATTTCTATAAGGTGTCATTGATCCACTACCAGGAGGAGCTGGTGCTAAAAAGTCAATAGAAGCAATTGTACCATCATAACTTTGTACACTACCAGTACCACCTTGTTTACCGATAATTTCACCTAAATTAATACTTTGTCCTCTAGACTGTGTAGGTTTAGATGGTAAATGTCCGTATAGAACATCTACAGGTTCTCCAGTATTAGGATCAATTGATTCAATAACTAAATAATGACCATAACCTGATCCATTAGCATTTACTTGATACCCTATATCTTTTACTATACCTGGTAATACTGCTGGAAAGTTATGATCTTCAAAGAAAACATCAATACCAGGTTGACCTGTATCAAAAGTAACTGAAGAAACTTGGGGTGCAAATGCTTGTAAAGGTGTGTTTCTAAAAGTAGAACGCATGTTCTCTGGACGATTTGCTGTCCCTGTATGATTAGCAAAACCCTGTATCCTTTGACTTGGATGAAGAGAGTTCATTAATGTTGCATTTTTAGGACTTGCCTCATCAATAGCTTGACTTACAATGTTAGGTTTAATTAAAGGTGTGTTTTCACCAAAGGCAAGGTTATTTGCTTTAATTGATTCATTAGTTATTTCACTAGGTTTTATCTTACCCTTCATTTTTGCTGCAGCATACATAATTAAAGGTGGATACCTTAAATTGTTTGAAATCTGCGACTGTTGTGAAAGAGTTGTAAGTTCAGCTGGTGTGGCTAACAAACCTGGTGTACTAGCAATTTCTCCTATACTTCGACCTGCCGCAAATTTCTTATCAACAAGAGTTTTCATTTGCTGATAATCTTTAGTACTTGGGAATAAATTGGGAAACACTACACTATTATTAGTAGCATCAGGCTTAGAATAAAATCTACCTTGTGGGTTGTCTTTATCTTTAGCTCTTTCCTCATTTAATATTGCAGTAGTTTTTGCTACTTCAGCAGCATTTGTTGTAGGATCTTGTGAACCAAAACCTTGTTCTTTCCAAATATCCATCCATCTTCTTTTTAAAGCGGATCCAGTCAGCACAGCATCAGGGGTAGTCGCTCCATCTACTCCTATCTTATGCTCTTCTTTAGCTATAGCATCTAATGCAGACAGTGCTTTTTTACCCAGATCTCCACCAAATTTCCTTAATTGTGCTGCTTTATTTAATGCTTTTAATGCAGCTTGATGTGTACCAGTTGCCTGGTTAATACGTTTTTCAGGAACTTCAGCACCAGATCTTTTGTAACGAGCTATTTCATCAGCATTAAATAGTGTACTAACATTTGCTATTTCTTGCTGTAAGTATGTAGGTAAAGGTTTACCTACAGAAGCAAATACATCTCTTAGTTTTTCCTCAGCAGTAAATGGGTTTTCAGCGATCATTGCTGGTATTTGGCCATCATTAAATGCTGCTAGTGTTCTTTCTTCTACACCACGTATTCGTGCTAACCTAGCTTTGTTATTATCAGACTCAATCCTTTGTGCTCTATCTCGTTCTGCTTCATCTGCTGATTTAGAATAACGCTCTCCCCATGTAGTTGCCTTACCATTTTGCCCTATAATTACAGCATTACGAATAGCCTGAACTTCTTCTTTAGTAGAAGCCATTTTTATGGCATTTACCATAGAAGCATTTGCTTTTGCATAACTACGGGTGGCATCAACAATTTGTGAGTATGCATTTGTAGCATTATTTGTATTATAACTAGATAGTAAGACGTTAGCGTTATCTAGCATCATTGATTGACTTTGCTCAATCGATCTAGCACTAGAGCGTTCTAATTGCAACGCATCTTTTTTTTCAGTTGCGGTTTTACCTGAAGTAAAATACAGAGGTTCAGCTATACCAAGTGTTTCACGCATATCACGCGTAAGATCTCTAGTCACTTGAGCTTGAACAACTGCTGTCATTTGACTGTCATTCAACGCTTCTAAACCAGAAAATTTCTTCCCGTTAATTTCGTATTTTTTTTCATCACTTGCAAAAGCTCTATTGGTGTAGATACCATGCTTTGCTTCGTAAAGACGATTATCTAATATACGCTTACCAACAGTACCAAGACCAGCATTAGAGGCTAGTCTTTTATAAGTTTCAGCAAAGGATTCACCTGATTCTGCACCTTCAATCTTAGCTTCGGTTGACTCTATCTGAGCAGCTTTTCCAAAAGTACTGAATGCAGTTTCATATTGCCCAGCATCCATTATTAGCAACGGCGCCAGCGGCACTGCGTTAGCAGCATCAGTCTGATTTTTTAATTGCTTTGCAGTTCTCTCTGCTGCAGTCTTTGCTATAGTTGTACTAAAATCAACAAGACTTGACAGTATAGTTTCAGTAGCATCAGCATCATACTGAGCTTGTTGCTGATCACGTTGAGCTGTTTGTGTAATAGCTAATTGTTCGTTCTTTAAATTCTGAACTTCAATGTCTCTATTTTCTTTTGTAATCTGTTCGGTATAGGCTGCATTTTCTTGCATTGCCTGAAGATTCTCTTTACGCTGTCTTTGTTCAGCAGCAAGATTCTTCTCCATACCTTGAACAACTCGGTTGGTTTCTTCACGCATCCGTGAGATACCAGCTGTAGTGAGTTGTATTGGTTGGAACCCTTTAGTTTTTGTAGCAGGTTGGTATCGGATACGTGCCATAAGTTGTTAGTTTTCGTTAAAATGGTTTGTCAAAGGTTGCGCCACTAAGTGCGCCTGCTCCTTGAGCAATACCTTGAATCAAAGGTGCCCATACATTTTGTTGAGCTGCTTGTGGGACGAAACCTGGAAGGGCTTCCATACGATCGACAAAGATACGTTCAGGTGGTAGTTCTGGTCTTGGATCATAAGACAATCTTTCTGGCATAATCATAGTAGATTCCCTTACATTTAAGTCAGCAACTTCTTTTTGTAGTTGGATGTCTTTAATGTTACGTTCAGTTTGACTGATAAAACTTTTCATATTAGCAGTCATTACTCTATTGTTAAATTCAGCATCAGCTTCAGCAGTAGCAATACTGTTTTCAATACGTTCTAAATTAAGACCAATTCCTGTTTTCGCCAGGCTTGTCTCAGCATTTAGTTTTGCTAATTCAATACCAGCTGCTTTACGTTTACCAGTTAATTCAGACTCTAATGCCATAAGACCACGGTGTAATGCAGCCGAAGCAGATTGTTGACGTTTAGCTTTTGACTTACCTGCTTGCCCCATTGCAGCACGACCTTCTTTTATCAGACCATCTACCATTGCATTTGTCCTGGCAAAGGAACCTTGTTTCATTAGTTGATCTATTGAATTATTAATAGATGCTGTGCCTAAGCGTTGCCGGCTTTGTATGCCAAGCATTTTGACACCTTGCTCTCTTCTATTTAAGTTACCTTCAGCATAAACACCTTTTAATGCAGCTAAAGAAGATTCACGTTGAAACTGTTGCTGAAGGAACATGTCATCAACAGCTGCTCCTTCAGATTGAATAGCTTGATTTGCTGAAGTAACATTTAAAGCTAACTGATCTCTAGAAATATTAATGTTTTTTTCGTATTCTTTTAACTTTGATAAGTATTGATAGTCTTGAATTTCTGCACTACGTTGCCAATTTTGAAGAGATGTTTCGTGACTATAGTCACGCATCATTTCATAATTAGCTACATCAGCTTCATCTAACTTATCGTTATATTCGTTTGTTTTTTCAGCTACTTCTTTATTAAATTTTTCCTGAGCTTCTTGATTTTCTTCCGCTCTGGCATTAGATTCCGAAGCTTGGTTTGCTCCAAAAATACCTCCAATAACAGTTGCAGCAGCTGATATAGCTGGCAATACCCATGGCATAATTATTTCCTCCTATAGAATCGTGGTGAATAAATACCTTCCCATGTCATCGATACTAACGATACAGGGTATGGAAAATTGCTTGTCACTTTAAGTTCAAAATTAGTATTACGTTGATGGATTGGTATGGTAAATTGATGTTCAGATGTTACAGGGCTACTGTCTGCTACATAAGTACCAGCATCAGTTACATATTCTACATTCTTCCATTCATCAGAACCACCAGCTTTTACTTTAAATAAAACTGGACCTGTCCTACCAACAGAGAGTGTAACTCTAGATATCGTTAATGGAGCTGTATAATCTGACGTAGTAGGATCACGTTTATAATAAAATTTAGGCATGGTTGTTTCAAAATCATAACCATAACCTATAACGATACCATCGGCATAACTTGTATAGTCACCTTGAACTTCAAAGTAACGATAACCTGTACCGATTTCAGTACGTTCAGTAGCAGCTAAATAAAAGCCAGCATCAGCATCAACAGCTGCAGCTGTACCTACATCTGCTTCAGGTACACCAAGAAGCATAATAGCTTCCTTTTGTTGGAATGGTGTATAAGGTGTATAGATCTTAGTAACCTCATTGGTTGAATCATACACCACCGCATTGACACCTACAGCAGGCTCTACTGGCCTTGTAGCCATGTCCAGGCATGTATTACCAGTGATGCTAGTAGCGCCTGTTACAGAGCTTCCTGAGGGGATCTCATCAAGGATGATCTCACCTATTGTGTATTCATCTTCATGTTGAGATACAATCACTACAGAGTCATTAATAATGTCTGCTGTTTGAATAGTACCTGGTAATTGCCATTTGGTCCATGCTTGGAATAAATCTTTTTCACCATTATTATAATAGCGATAAAGATATAAGTAAGATGTAGATCTATCAATTAACATAACCACAGAGTTCTGTGGGCTAACAGTTAAACCGTCTACAGTAGCAGGTATCCATTCAAGTACAATCTTACTGATGTCAACAACAAGTGGGCTTTGTTCTACATCACGTAGTTGCATAGTAAATAACTTACTATAACCTGGTACTCTATTAATAAAGGCTGATGTGATACCAACATCTACAGGTGCTATATCAGTTGCCATTTCATAGTTAGACAATGATCTAATAACAGCAGTAGTAGGTGTTAAGATACTAGCATCAGTTGAGTACACTTGAAACTGTTGTCGTGCACTAAACAATAATAGACCTTGTGGTGATGGTAAGACATCAGATAAAGTAACGGGTCTAACACTAGATACATTTAAATCAATAGGATCTGAATCAACTTGTGTTAAAGCAGACTTAACAAAGAAATTAAAAGTATCGTTGGATACACCAAAGATTACATTATCTTGTGATAGCAAACCAAATCTATTACTATAGAAGAAGGAAGCTTGAACAGGAAATCCAATGAAAGATGGTACAGGACTTGTTACATCATCACCTGCTTCACGTGCTTTCCATGCAATAGGGTTAAATTCAAATGTTAATGCACCAGTATTCTCAAGTTGATACGGCATTGTAGTAGCATCAAGACCTGGTGATGCATCACGTGCAACAGTTTCTTTCCAATAGCCTCTGCCTCTTAAACCATTGTAAGCAATATACTTAAGGTGATAATCATCATCAGCAGAGTCAGTATTATTAACTCTTACGTTATGGTTATGGAATGATTCTGTAGGTAATTCTACAATATCATTTATATCATCTTCAAATACTTCAAGAGACGTATTACCTGGACCACCTTTTGCTTCAATGTCAAATGCTACATCTGTTCCAGTAGTTGCACTATAATCTGTTACAACAGCATTTGCACCAGTAGTACGTTTAATAACAAGACTATTTGTATAACCTTCGAGATACCATACACCATCAAAGTCTGTATTAGATGCAGCATGTTGTGCTTCAATAGTTGCTTTAATAGCATCAACAAGATGATGATTAGTATTAACATTACTAGCATCGTATAATAGCATATCATCAAACGTTGTAGTGTTTTGACTAGTAACTGATGTAACTATGTCTTGAATCTTTACTTCATATGTATATGTGTCTATCAATGTTACTAATTTAATTGTAGCTACTGCACCAGATACAAAAGTACCTGCAGCTTGCATAGCAGTTGTAACAGTTTTATTTGTAATTACTGTGACATCTTGTACACTACGAAAATGATAATCATTTTGTTTAGTACCTGTTAGATATGATGCACCGTTATTAGTAACTGTACACCACGTACCATCAGCTGCAGTCCATACATAAATGTTTGTACCTTTAATAGCACCAATGTAAGATCCAGCTGCATCACGTTCAATAAAGAACCATACAGCACCATCTAGTTCAGTTTTATTGAAGTTAGTGCCGTCAGCTTTTTTTAAGGTATTAGTAAATTTCATTCCTGGTCTTTTTAACAGACCATAAGTAGGATCAGGGTAACCGTTAATGCATTCAGTTACTTGTCCTAATAATTTTTTGTCATCATTTTGTCGTGAGACACCACCAAGAAAGTTTGGTATTAGTTGAGTTACTGCTGGCATTAGCGTTGTAAAGTATGGAACGGTTGATAGCTTTGGTAGAAATTACCACCTTTTGGACTACCAAAGAAAGTATAGTCTCCTTGGTTGCATTCATATTCTAAAGCAGTAGATTTAGCAAAGGCTTCTTTTTGTATTAACATTTGATATTGATTAGGATCGCCAATAATTCTACTAGACACAATTGCTGCTGCTCTTGCAATAATAAAAGCTTGGATAACAGTAGGGATGCTAGGCCAATCAAAATACCAAATAACATCTACATATAAAGTTTCGTCTGTCCAGGTAAATGAATGAGCAGTTTTATCGTAAAGTTTACCTTCACGATTAACACTATCTCTATCCATATTCTGTGTATAAGATTTATTCAAATCCATTTGAAGTATATTATTAGCAATAGGTACTTCATTGGATGCGTCAGGTGTGATAGGATAATCATATTCTTTATTAAAAGACCATCCTTCTGATTGTACTTCACGAGACACTTCTCTTAGTGTGTTGAGTGCAATCGCAACGTCCGGGTTGGTTTGTGATTCAACTCTACTTGTAGCAATTGATTGTGTTAAGATCTGACTAGATACAGTCTGAGAGATATTAACAGTATAATCATATGTAACAGGATCTGTAGCTGGAGATACCTCTACACCTGCAACGGCAATAGATGTACCAACAGTTACACCAGGTCCACCGATATAGGTGCCGACTGGAATATTAGCTGTTGTAGTAGTTAGAGTGGTGCCGGAAATAGAACCAGTAAAGTTTGAAACTTCATTTAGTACGAAAGTTTCATCAGTTGTCAATGTAGTGACAGGAGCCTGACCAACTGACGCCAGGATCTGATTAACAGCTTGTAGCTCAGTATTGGAGCCAGTAGTAGGGAAGGCCATAA
>Ga0222719_10002314_pt1 | contig 17483 bp, 30 predicted proteins | sample C33_34DmetaG_FD_165039 | JGI IMG/M metagenome (GOLD analysis project Ga0222719, IMG submission 165039) | Estuarine water microbial communities from San Francisco Bay, California, United States - C33_34D | ecosystem: Environmental > Aquatic > Marine > Unclassified | place: USA: California... | reverse complement strand
GGCGCCACGCGCAAATTTCAAAGATGAATACCAATACTTAGCCATAGAGTCATGAACAATACAATCTCAGTAAACGTATATGGTATAGAGAGTATAGGACTATATAACGTTATGTGGATAGAAATAAGTAGAGGATTATACTATAGTAAGATAGATAAAGAATGGACTAGAATATCCCGGACCTTCTTCCCCCTCCACCTCAATTAACCATATACAATCCATATACAGGATACATGCATACACGGTAGGTACTGGGGATATACATAAAGGTATAAGAGTACTGAGAGACTATGGCTAATCTTACATATGAAGGTAAGAGAGAGGGTTATAATAAAGGTTATACCTTACTCCGTCTTAAAAGATAGAAAGCGTATATATGCCATATGTGATCTATATAAGAGATATATAAGAAGTATATACGACGTATGGAAGAAAGGGGTTAGGAAAGTGTTAATTAAGGAAGGAATATAACTAGCAGCCCTCCCCCACAAAAGCAACTTTTTTCTATATAGACCCTACCTTCCCTTATACCCCTTACTTTATTAGGTAAAACCGGGTACCTGCCTAAACTATTTCTAGTAACAGTATATACTACGGCCTTAATAAGTTAAGAAACTGTTAGGAACCTGTTTGGAAACTGCCTAGAGACTGTTCGGAAGCTGTTTGGAGACTGTTGGGAAACTGTTGGACCGGAGACTGTTTGGAAATTGTTAGGAAACTGTTCAAAAACTGTTGATACCCAGCCTATTTATGCCTATATTAATAATATGCTCAGCAGACTCATGGAAGAAGATAACGATAGTATACCTCATATAGAATGGAGGAAATGGAATAAATGGTACTGGTATAAAGGTACTAAGGTGGTTACTGAGTATGGTAATGCCGCTAAGGCTAAGTGTTGTGCTAAAGGATGTAGACATTGTCCCTTTGATCCATTACACTCAGGCTCAGATAAGCTAAGAAAGGATCTAATTGGGAGGTTGGGCTATAGAATAGGGCCTATAGACTAGACCGGGCCTATAAGAACACCCTCTATATGGCAGACCCTACCTATAAGGCACCCTCTATATGGCCGAGTTCCCCTCTATAGACCGGGCTATATGCCTATATGGCGCCTATATATACGATTTATATGCTATATATGCGATTTATATGTGGTAGGATTGAGTGACTGATAAAAAAATTAGTTGCTTTTAATGGCAGAAGTTCCTATCTTTTATTAAGTTAATTAAGAATCAAAATATATCAAATGACATATACTAACAATATTCAAATCCTATCTAACTATAAACCAAACACCCATTCAACCGAATTCACCGAAATACTTAATAATATACTATCTAATAAACCTCATGAAATTATACTCGAACTTTTTCATGAACATAATCATACAAATAAAATGTATACTATTAACTCTACTATATTTCAACAATTCCTTGATAATAAAAACAACCGAACTACTTTAAATAATCTCTTAAACCAACATCTAAACACCGGGGGTTATGAGTTCGATATTAAAATATACTTTTAACTAACCAAAAAAAAAAGTTGCCTTTACGGGAACTTTTTCGTATCTTTAAGTAAGTTAATTAAGAATAAAAATAAAGGTTATTATGTATAGCTTAGACTGCCCATATTACAATGAAGAATGGAACTCACTGAATGAATTGATTGATGATGTTGTATCATCTGGAATGGATCCGAATTATGAGATCACGTTAAACGGACAAGGAACAGGAGAAACTTTATTTGAACTAATGCCAATTTAAAGTTGCCTCTTATCTAAATCGTTCGTATCTTTAGGTAAGTTAATTAAGAATAAAATAAAGGTAAAAAATGGTTAAAGTAACTGAAAATAAAATAACGATAATAGATGATATAACCTTCGAAACCGTAGCCGGAGGAACTCATTATTACTTAGGTCAGTACCTAGCTGACTTTGGAGCTGGAGTACATCGAATCTTCAAAGATAATGATGGTCGGTATTGTCTAGAATTGATCGATCGAGGGTTAGATGTCTTCGTCGTTTACGTTGATGCAGAAGGTAAATTCATTGAAGATGATGATCATCCAACTATGTTCATTAACGAAGATGAATGGGAAAAAGAAATGGGCCGATAGTTGCCTTTCTGATTTCTAGTTCGTATATTTAAATTGTTAATTGAGAATAAAAAAAATAAAGGTTATAATTATGGAAAGAACTGAAATAGAAGTAATAAAAGATAAAAAGCAAGCTAGAAAAGCGACTCATATGTCTGCTTTTAGAACCTACCTAGGGGGTATGATATCGTATAATGATTTAGTCGATACGTTTGGCGAACCTACTTATACTCCAGAAGATAGTGGAGACGGTAAAGTAAATTATGAATGGGTCTTCTACTTCGATGGAGACTACTTTACGATATACGATTGGAAGACTTATGATGCAGAAACTACTCGTACGCAATATACGAATTGGCATGTAGGCGGGAAAGCAGGAGTGCTTGAGACTGAAGCTTTCGTAAGAAATGTATTAGAAGAAATACGAATGGCGATATTCAGTTAATGATTGAATTTATTGCTGAAGTAGGTAGGTGGGGTTGGTTTATTTATACCGCCTTACTTGCTTTATCTGAAGGACTAGGTCCGTTAGAGCTCCTAGTGGCAATCTTTATGATTGGCTATCTTGGTGGCTGGATATGGTGGATGGTGATTATCTTTACGCTATCTTTTTTGTCAGGTTTTTTTGAAAGATAGTTGCCTCTTATCTGGCAAGTTCATATATTTAAGTAAGTTAATTAAAATAAAATAAAGGTTATTATGTTAAAAGAAAAAGTTGAATCGATCGATAAGATGATTGAAGAGTGGGAAAGACAACGTTCTGCTTCTGCCCGTCACTTCGAAGATATAAAAGAAAGTAGACTAGATGAATACTCCCGTGTATGGATGGACTACCTAGCTGATGACTTTCCTTTTGAGAATACCTACATCAGGATGCATAATGAAAGAGTAGAAATTCATAGAGATGTAGATGATAGAAATCGTCGAGAACTTATGACTGTATACTTTAGAGAAGATTGGGAGACGAAAGAGTTTACCGAATTTAATACTAGTGTGTATTCCTCTTCTGAAGATAGTCAGTGGGAATTAGAACGACTTACTACTGTAGGTGCTGTAGCTAATGTTCTACTTAACCATTATGATGATATTCTGGCTGCACTTAATACTGCAAAATCAGAATGGGCTGAAAGGTATAATAGCGCCTTTACCGACTTAAGGAAAGCCGACTCCATGATCCATAACTGGCAGAATGAGAAAAATAAAGTGTACCTTGATCACGCCAGAGATCTGCTCATGAGTGAAGGCTTAACCTTTACCGATAAACTTGGATCTTTCGAACTTCGGTACGATCAAGATGTAACTAGTATTAAGACCATTAAAGTGACCGATGTAAGTGCATCAGGTAAAACCTGTACTGTAGAAGTTGAGCAGTACTGGTCATACTACGATCAGATAGAAAAGCGAACATACGAAAAAGTACGAGTGAGTAAGCTCGATAATCTGTTCTGGCAGTATCGGGACTATGTCCTGCTTGCAGAGAAAAAAGATGAATTAGCAGTTGCCTCTTAGGGGGCTTCTGCTTATATTTAAGTAAGTTAATTAAAATTAAATGGAGGTTCTGATGAACATACTAACAAGAGTAAAGAACGGTCGTCATATCAAGATCAATGATCAAGACTTTATGACATATGAGTACGCTAGATCTGAAGAGATCTCAGTCACTAATAAGGTTACATGGTTGATTGATGGAGTTGAGTATTACATGTTAACAGAAGACATAGTAGTAGATTTAGATGAAGTTGAAACAGGAGTTGGAGTTTAGGCTCCTTCTTCTTATCTTTAAGTAAGTTAATTAAATAAGAGGTTTTATTATGACAACATTTGAAATTGGAACTAAATTTATTGACGTTGAAGAAGGAAACATCTTTACTGTAACTGAAGTAGTAAGTGATTCTTCAGGAATCATATCAATCAGTTTAGAGGATGAGGATGGTATTCCAACTACCTATCCTGACCATTTTGATGATGGTGATTTTGAAGATTGGTTTGAGCCATTAGAAGAAGTTGCCTTTTAACTTCAGAGTTCATATATTTAAGTAAGTTAATTAAATAAGAGGTTTTATTATGACAAGAAAAGAAAAAATACAACTGATAGCTTTAGGGGCTTTATTCCTACTTTACTTCTGGATAGATTCACCAATAGGAGTTTAATTATGGAATTCAAAACCAAGATTACAAAAGAAGACATAAGCCCAGTCATTGAACAGTATTTCGACTTTAGTAATACAGATATGAGCCCTGGTACAATAAGAGTAGCCAAACGGCACTTTACCTATATGGTACTTAAAGAGGTTAACTGGCATATGGAGCAGGAAGAGAACTTAGATCCTGAAACCGGAAAGCATATCTTGAGTGACTGGGAGTATGATCTAATAGTAGCATCAATCCTTTCAGTGCTAAGAGAAAGACCAGAAATGGCGGATGAAGGAATAAATATAAAGCGTCATCCTAGTGAAAAAGAATTTGAATAAGTAGTTGCCTCTCACAGAGATACTTCTTATATTTAAGTAAGTTAATTAAAACAAACAATAAAGGTAATCAACATGAGTACAGATTTAACATTTTTAAGCACTGACGAGATCAGAGAACAAGCACCGGTAATCTTTGCCGGCGGACCTACCAGGGAGGTTTCAGAACGATACGTGTATGCAGATACGCCAACCATCATTAACGATATGGATAAGTTGGGATGGAAAGTTAGACAGGTAGGACAGCGTACGGCTAGAAAAGAGAACACTATGTTCAGTCCTCACTTTGTACGTTTCGCTAATCCTGACTATCGTATCAAAGGTAATGGTGGCGACTATAGCTTTCCAGAAGTAGTGATGAAGAATAGATATGACGGATTAGGAGCAGTGGAGTTTATGGCTGGTATCTTCCGCCTGGTATGTTCAAATGGTATGGTCATCTCAACTGAGTCATTTGGAGAGATGAAGCTCAATCATAGAGGTTATAGCTTTGAAGAGATGAGAAAGCTAGTAGGGGATAGAGTGATAAGTATTGAAGAGCAAGTAGCAGTCATGAACGCCATGAAGGATACTAACTTAATGAAAGAGCAGCAGAGAGAGCTAGCCATGCAAGGTCTTCTAATTAGAGGACAAGTAAGTAAGTCTGAAGAAGGTAAGTTTAGAGGTAAAGTAGACCTACTAACTCTAGATGAGATCTTAACTCCAGAACGTAATGAAGATAAGGGTAATGACTTATGGAATACCTTTAATGTAGTTCAGGAGAAGATGGTGAATGGAGGCTTTCATACTCAATTAGGCCTTAATACAAAAGTAAGAAAGGTGAGAGCCATCAAGTCTTTTGAGCAGGACTTAACCCTCAACAAACAACTCTTTAGTGCAGCAACAGAACTAATAGCTGCCTAACATTTTTATTAATTAACTTACATAGGAGTGAGGGTTGATCCCCTCCTCCTTTCTTCTTATCTTTAAGTAAGTTAAAAAATGAAATAAAGGTTATAGAAATGAAGATAGCATCTAACTTAGGAAAAGTAATTAGTGGATATGATGATGACAGGTATCTACTTGGTGAAGGTGGTAATGACTGTACTGTAGTATCACTGGCAGCAGCATTCAAGATGTCATATAAGGCTGCTCATAAGTTGGCTGGTAAGTATGGAAGGAAGACAGGAAGAGGAATGCTGACAGCCTTCTTCAAAGACATGTACAGAGATCTAGAAAAGAAAGGTAGAGTAAGAGAACTAACCAAAGAAGAGATCACAACTTACTACCCTAGCACTGATACAGTTAGAAAGAATAAGCTCAGTACCTTCATAACTAATAACCCAATAGGTACCTTTATCCTTATGGTAAGAGGTCATGCTGTTACTATAGAAGATGGAGTGGTATTACAAGGGTTTACTCCTCCTAACCAATATGTGAAGATAGGATGGAAGGTAGTGGAGAAATGAGATGGGGATGACTTCCTCCTGACCGTAAGATGAGGTCATGGTTAGGTCATGGTGATGGCAGGGTGATGGAAAGTTGATAGTTAATTTCCCTAACAGTTTCCTAGCACCTGTTTCCTAGCTATATATAGAGATCTAATTCTGATAGATTTTCAAGATATAGGTCATATATATGTTATTGAATTACCCTTCCTATTTTCTTCTTAAACCACTATACCCTGTTTCCTCTCTACCTTTTTATGTAGTTTTCATAAAAACCCGGGGAATTTTTTTGGCAAAATTTTTCGTATATAGGGGGTTTATACTATAGTTTCGGAGTTTTCTACCGCATGTACTTGGTATTCCCACGGAAATACAATCCAATCTTGGTAATCTATGTATTTTCCCACAAAATCCGGCTTAAAACTTGTAGATTCTCGTTCAAAAATTGTAGCCGTATAAAGTTTATGGGTTGGAGAGATGGGATAGTGTGTTTTGTTAAGTAGATTAGTTAGTGTATTCCCGGAATCGGAGATATCGTCTACAATAAGGGAGTGATTCTTAAGAGAAGATACCAGGGGAACTCCTAATTTATGTGATAGTAATACGGCCGGGATTAGGCCTCCTCTTGGAATTCCGTAAACCCCTTGAATTTCGGCATCCGAGGCCATTATTTTTCTAGCTATAATAGTAATAAGTTGGTCTATTGTATACCAATCAATGTCTTTTTTAGTCATAACACTAATTATGTTCGGTTTGTTTTTGTATTTGGTAGTGGTATAGCTTCCAAAAAATAGGGTGCATGGTATAATTTCCTTGCATAATAGGAAAGTACTTCATAAATTCCTCCCATTCGTACAGTTCTTCCGGATATTCATCAAGGGTTTGTAAGTCTTGAGGGGTAAGAGAGGATGTTATAACGTTATCGTCGGCCATATTAATACTTAACCATAGTCTTCCAGTACCCCTCTTATAACACCCTTGTACTCTTAAAAGTACACTCCAGACATTCCACCCTTGTACGTGGCGGATATACCAGTAACTTCATAGAAGGCTCAGGATCAATCAATTCATGACCGCATTCCGGGCATCTGATACCATTATACTTACCCTTATACTCACCATAATGATCTGAGGCTATCTTATTATACTCATCTAATTCCATCAACGGATGTTTCTCTGTCATCGGCCTTGACCTCTATATCTTTTGAGATAATTTTTTGAATTTGGATTCTTTGATGCTTTATTCTTAGATACTATTCCCGGGCGCTTCTTTCTTGAGTTGAATCTTACGGACGTACCTGTACTGTTTTTTGCCATATTACTTTGATATATTAGTTTTCTCTAAGTTAAGTTGTGTTGTAGTAAAAAGGTGTATGTACCCGGGGAACGGGCGGGTATGAAGGTATTTTTAAAACTCATTCGGTATATAAATCTACATTGTTATCTAATAGAAGTTCGTGTAACTTCTCCCTGCATTGTTTGTAAGCGTTGTAGGCTTCTGCCGGTGTATCGTCCGGAGCGTATTTTACCTGTGTCCTCAACCATTTATCCATCTCCCATAGTGTACTAAAGGTTTTAGAGCCGTCGTAAGCCATCCGGTATTCGGATTGGTCTTCTGGGAGGTTATATTCTACTGTTATTTTCATAGGTTTGGGGTGTTAGATTGGTTAAAATCTGCGCGAAAAGGCGCGGCGGCGCGTGGCTTGGTGTTAAACATCTCTCGGCCCCCACACTTTTGCAAACTCCTTATCCTCCTTTAACCTTTTCTCGAAGGCCTTTCTTGGTAGCGGTTCATCTAGATCCCAAGTATAAGTTCGATAATAAGTGTTGTAGGCTTCATCCATGGGGGTGTGGTGAATGTCTTCTTCTCTACTATCGTCATATTCCCATGTATTTTGTTTAAATTCACTCGGTGAATAATGTTCTTTCATATAATCCAATCGTTATGTTCTAAGTCTGAATGTAGTTTGTTAATTACTTTAATTACTTCTTCTAAATTAGTATAGAAAAACTCTCTTTCGTTATTCACTCTATCACTCTTTAAGTACTTGTGCGTTAGTCTCTCAAGCATCTCTCCATTGAGACACTGTTTGGCGAACTCTAGCTTGAACGGAGTAGGTACTCCTGTACCTTTATAGAGCTGTTCACTACGTAACTCTGGTGCGTTTTTTGTATATCCTATCTTAAGCATACCTTCATAAGACGGATTTGAGAGTACATATACCCATTCTGATCCCCTGCCTGGTTCAAATACGTTCTTATTCTGCTCTCTATCTACGTAGTATGTTACTGCTTCCCATCCTTGCTCACGTAATTTGGGATCTGGATGAGGAGTTAAAGAAAAATATCTTGCATCAGACACATCTTTAGATAAAGGATCTTCATCTAAGGTATATAAACCTCTTTTTTCCGCTTCCTGTTTTGTAATAATGTCTAGTTTGTTCATAACCTGTTTGTTTAGTTTTGCGTTTACTCGTAGTATAGTAATTAAAAGTCAAAAGTTCAACTTTTATTTTAGTAAAATATTTCGCATATTTATTTACATGAAAGAGATGAATCTCAATAACGTTTTTGAAGTCTTTGATCAGGGAGATGAACAGCTTTACGAGGAAGCTGGCTTCAGGTACTTAATGGAAGATGATACCGTTCTCCTTAACACAGTAGTTAGGGGATTGGAGAATTATTGGAGATTGGATGAGTTATATATTAACAAATTTCCTCAACAGTATAAAACCGTTCGTTATAAAGTCAGGTTAAAGTATTTTAATAAAATGTTTAAGTACTTATCTAGAATTAGTTTAAATAAGATAGAACCTTTTTACGATACTGTAGGAGATTTAGGTTACGGAACTGTAGAAAATGCACTTAATGAGTACTTGAATCACTTTATTGAGTTGGAAGAGTATGAAAAATGTGCTATATTAAAGAAGGTTTTAGATGTTGTAAAGGGATTATACTACCCAGAATATGAATTGGCTTAAGAACTACGTAACACGAAAATGGCAATGGGTGGATGAAAATCCTCGTCCAGCTGTTTGGTTAGCTTGGGTAAAAGGCTTGGTGCATGGATTGTTAATTTATTATTTTTTCCTACAATAGTTGCCTTTAGTTCTATAATTTCGTATTTTTCTTAAAGAGTTATTAGGTACTAGTATTTTAATATATAATAATAATATAATATACTTAATAAATAATATAATATAATATAGTAAATATATATGAAAACTAAAGAAGCAATTCAAAATAAGTTAGATAGAGTAGAAGCTAAGGTAAAGAGAATCGGATATTATATTCATAGGAACGAGTACGATGATGCTTATAAAATGATTGAGAAAATCCTAGACGATACAGCAGATATTCAAACCTTACTTAATAGAGAAACTCAAGACTAATGGAGGCAGAGCAAATACAAAAGAATTGGGAAAGGCATCTTGCTATAGTTGAAAAGTTTGTAGCAGGAGAAAGGAAAGATCAAGTACTTACTATGTTAAGTTCTCTTGAGGATAAGATGGTACTTGCTCCTGCTTCTGGTAAATCGCATTTTCATAATGCCTTTCCTGGTGGTTATGTAGATCACGTAAATAGAGTAGTTCAAAGCGCTCTTATGACAAGAGATTTGTGGATGAAGATGGGAGCTGATATTAACTTTACTGAAGAGGAGTTAGTCTTTTCTGCTCTGTTTCACGATTTAGGTAAAATAGGAGATGGAGAAGTAGAAGGTTATATTCGTCAAACAGATCAATGGAGACAGAAGAATCTTAATGAACAGTATACGGCTAACAAGGAACTTCCTTTCATGCTTATACAGGATAGATCTCTCTACGTACTACAGAAGTTTGGTATACAGTTAACTCATAACGAGTACCTAGCCATTAGACTTCACGACGGAGTTTATGATGATGCTAATAAGGCTTACTTTATAGGATACAATTCAGACTCTAAGTTTAGAACTAATATTGTTAATATTCTCCACCAAGCAGATTATTTAGCTTCTAAAGTGGAGTATGATCATTGGTATAGAAATCAAGATACCCAAACAGAAGTTAAAGTTAAAAAGACAAAAAAAGGGCCAAAAACCTTGAAAGGTTCTAAAGGGTTAACAAACATAGTTAAAAATCTATAGGGTATGTTAGAATTTATAGCAGGTTTACTATTTATTTGTTTATGTGTATGTTCTTATGCAATCTATAATCTACTTAGAAAAATAGAGGCTTATGAAGATGCAATACAAGAATATGCAGATGTATTAGAAATACAGACAGGATATTTACAGGATATCTCGACTACTATAACAGAGGGTAAAAATCACATTGATATGATAGATGCTAAAGGGATCTTTCAAGCAGATGATGAAGTAGGTACTTTCTTTGACGCAATTAAGGTTATACAAGAAAATCTTAACCGATATGCGCAGGAAGTAGACAATGCCGAGAAAAAAGAAAAATAATCAATACTGGCCACCAGAAGTTGATAATTATATAGTAGCTTACAATAGTACAGATGACAGAAACGAAAAAGCTAAGATATTTGAAAGACATCTTCACTATCCTTTTTATAAGCTAGCCGAAAACATTATACATACATTTAAGTTCTATTACACTGATGTTGATGACGTTGAAGATTTAAAACATAAAATTATAGCTTTAATGATAGAGGAAAAGATTCATAAATTCGATCCTTCTATCGGTGCTAAGTCTTATTCGTATTTTGGGACTATTGTAAAAAGGTGGTTAATCAACTACAACAATAAGAACTATAAGAAACTAAAAAGAAAAGGTACATTTGAAGAGTACGAACAGGGTATAGAATCACCAGATGAAATAATTCATAAAGACGCTCTCTCCCTATCTGAATTCTTCGACCTTTTTATTAACACGATGTATGAGGAATTAGATGAACATTTTTATAAAGATCAAGATAAACAAATAGCAGACGCTATACTTACCATTTTTTCTACCCGTAGAGACTTGGAGATATTTAAAAAGAAAGCCTTATACATATACATTAGGGAAATGACTGACTGTAAAACTCCTCACCTTACTCGTGTAATAAAAACTCTTAAAGAAAGATTCTACGAACTGTACGAAGAGAAAGACAATACAGGCCTACTCTATAGATAAAATATATATCCCTATTATATTTATAAGTAAAAACCATGGGATTCGAAACCGAAGTATTTAAAGGAAAATCTCTCTCAGATCTCTTTTCTGAGATCTACGATAACTCTCGTAAGAAAGATAAACAGATTTCCACACTAATCTCAGAACTAAAACCTCTCATAGAAGATGTTGGGGACGCCACTCTTGTTGTTCCTATGATAAAAGAGTACTTAGAGATAGGAGTTAAAAACGATGAACAACTAGTTAAGATAGCCACTATTGTCCAACGACTAGAAACATCTCTACAGAAAGGCTCTGGCAGCGATAGCGATTGGTTCGATACCGAAGAACTACAAGCTCTTTTAGAAGATAATGATGTAATAGAAGAGAAAATAGAATCCGTTCAAAAAGATATGGACGAAGAAGAGGAACAGGATGGCTTATAATCCTAGTTTAGGAGCATTAACTGATGTACTAGGGAAGGGCTTAACCTCTACACCAAAAGTGGAAGGAGTTAAGTACGGCAGGGTTGTAGAGGTTATCCTAAGTAAGGAAGAACCTGGCGAAAAATACTATAAGAAGTACGGTGAACTTGAAAGTATCAACGGAATATTTTATAAAAATATTTTTGACTCTACTCAAGAAGATGAACTAGACACCCTACCATTTGCGTATTACGACTCTACTGCAGTCACTAAAGTCCCGTTTCCTGGAGAAATAGTAATGGTGTATTCTAGACCTAAAAGATCTACTGGAGAAGGAGACTATCCTTTCGTTAACTACTATACAGATCCTATCAACATCTGGAATAATCCACACCACAATATACTTCCTGATCCTAAAAGCTCAAATACTGAAGTAGTTTTAGGTGATAATCTAATAGAAAAAGAAAATATTACTGGTTTACATCCATTCGGAGGAGACGTACTATTAGAAGGGAGGTTAGGTCAGTCATTAAGATTTTCAGGATATAAACATCCTTTAAACAGCTTTACTGATGATTCCAATAACGGGAAACCTTTTGCTATACTTAAAGTTGGACAAGACAAAGACTTTAACAAGTTAGAAAAATATATTGAGAATATAGATAAAGATCCCTCTTCAATATACCTAACCTCAGAGCACGTAGTTCCTATCACTCCGTCGGTTACTAAGCAGGACTCCTTTAAAGGCGATAAACCAGAGGATATAAATATTTTTAAAGGTAATCAGGTAGTGGTAGATAGCGGTAGAATAGTTCTACACTCTAAAACTGATAGTCTACTGTTAAATTCAAAAAACTATATTACTCTGGGCAGTAATGCAGTGAATGTAGACGCATTGGAATATATTTCGTCTGACGCTCCAGAGATATTCATAGGAGCTAAAGCTGAACAACCAGCAGTTTTAGGAGATAGTAATGAAGAATTTTTAAAAAAGTTATTAAGTTTATTACAGACTATAGCTAACAATTTCAATCTAGCTAAAGATCCTGTATCTACAACTTCCGCTGTTGCTGGCTTAGGGCCCTTTATACTAAAGGAAGTAAGTGCTCTTACCTCAAAATTAGAAAGTCTTAAATCTAAAAAAGTTAAAGTAGAGTAAAATGCCGTACCTAAATATTCCTGAAAATACTTTAGGTCCTTCAATTAGTAAATTAATTGGTAGTTTAAGAGGTACGTTCGAAAGCGATGTTTCCTCAAATGTTAATACTCTAGGAAATTCCTTCAGGCAAGGATGTCCTAATAATCAACAAAAAGCACTACTTAACACAAAGCTTAATAACATAAAAGAAACATCAGTAAATGTATCAGATAGGTTAAATAGGTTCAGAAAAATCCCACCCCCGTTAAAATCAACCTCTAGAGCTATATTGGCACTTGTAGGAGCTATAAAATTTATTCCATTCCCCCCGTTTTTTCCAGGTGGTAAAATCGCTGACGTGTTAAATTTAGTTAAAGAATTAGGTATACAACTTAGGAGTACGGCTACATCAATAGAGATTGGACTAACACAGGCTGGAAATTTAGAAACTCTACTCAAAAGAGCTGCTAATATAAGTGAAAAAATAGATACAGCTTTAGAATTATGTGAACTAGCTGAACAATCTGGAATAGGTTTACCTCCTAACCTAATAAATAACCTAGTAAACGGTACAGACAGTGAATCAGCATACGCTCTTCAGGAACTAAATAAAATTGTAGGTAGAGATAAAAAATCCGGCCAACCAGATACAAGACTGAAAATACCAGCAGATTCCGCAGAACAATACTTTGGTCCCGATGGAGAGACCTATGCTATTGAAATAGTACAGGTACAATCTGACTTTACTAGGGCACCAAGACGACAAGCTATAGCTAAAAATAAGGAAGGAGTTATAAAATTTGAAAGCAGTAAATCTTTTAGCTCTTCAATAGATGTTCTAAAGAGAGAAGTTAAATTTAGAATAGATAATTCACAAGTTTAAGTAAACCATATTTATTAATATGAAAGCAAATCAATTAAAAAGTATAATTAAAGAAGCAGTACGGGAAGCTGTAAGAGAAGAAATTAAGGAAATTCTTACCGAAGCTGTAAATACCGCATCTCAACCTAAAAACAACTTACAACAAGTTCCTAAATCGGTGCATAATTCTAACTTTAAGTCAAATGGTGATCCTATGGTGGAAATGCTCAATATGACTCAAAGATCTATGACGCAAGAAGACTTCAAATCATTTAATAACGTATCTGAACAAGTAACGGGTCTTAATCAAATAATGAATGATTTTAATTCTGGCTTAAGCAGTAACCAGCCAGCAAGCATCTCCTTCGCTCCCCAACACGGTATCGATATTAGTAAGTTGGATTTTGTAGGAAAAGCAGCAGCAGTTTATAACAAGGCTTTACAAAAAGATCAATTTAAAGTAGGCGGGTAATGGCTTATAATGTAAAGAGAATAGATCCATTAGATTTACAGCCTAGAAAGGCTATTGGAGTCTCTTTACCATTTTCTGGAAAAGCAGTTTTTAACTCTACCTACCAGTCAAAAGATGCTATAAAGACTAATTTAATAAATTTACTTCTTACTGGAACCGGAGAAAGATTTCTCAATCCTAATTTTGGGGCAGGTTTAAGAGGATTTTTATTTGAAAATATAACGGAAGCTTCTTTGAGAAGATTTAAAAACGAAATACTATCAACAATTGAACTATACTTTCCTAGAATTAGAGTAAGTACTCTAGATGTTGAAAGCGAACCAGATACTAATTCGATTGTATTCTTTCTTAAATACCAAGTTTCTGAAACAGATATAGAGGATGAGATTTTAATAAACATTGAACAATAATGGCCCAAGAAAGAGACATAAAATACATTAATAGAGAATTTGGAGATTTCAGAGGACAGTTAATAGAGTTTGCAAAAAACTATTTTCCCGATACTTACAATGATTTCTCTCCTACATCTCCAGGTATGATGTTTATCGAAATGGCATCCTATGTCGGAGACGTACTCTCATTTTACCAGGATACCCAGTTACAAGAAACATTTTTACAACACGCAAAGGACCCCGGTAACTTATATACACTAGCTTATATGATGGGCTACAGACCTAAAGTTACCGCAGCCTCAGAAGCTGAATTAGATATTTCTCTCACAGTAGATGTTGTAGACGTAGGAGGAGGTAATTACAGACCTAATTATACTCAAGCTGGTAAAGTTGAAGAGAACTCTACTCTTGTATCTTCTACTGCAGCAGCTACTCCATTTGTGTTGCAAAAAACAGTAGATTTTAATTTTTCAAGCTCTTACGATCCTACAGTTGTTACTATAACAGATTTTGACGGAAGCGGTAACCCTAGTGAATATACACTAACAAAAAAAGGAAGAGCTTTTTCCTCTGAAGTTGTTACCGTTACTAGAACGTTTGATACTGTAGAAAAATTTGCTACCATTACCATTGATGATGATAGTATAATTGGCATTCTTAGCGTTACGGACGATAGTGGTAACACCTGGTATGAGGTACCGTTTCTAGGTCAGGACACTTTATTTACAGAAGAAACAAGTACAGGCGATGATAGTGGATTAGTACCTAACAACCTTACCCTACTGAGAACTAATAGAAGGTTTGTAAGTAGGTTTAATTCCTCCGGACAGCTTCAAATACAGTTTGGTTCAGGAATAACAGGAGATGACGACTCCGACATTACCCCAAATCCTCTAAATGTAGGCATGGGAACCGCTCAAGGAATTAGCAAATTGGATGTAGCCTACGATCCTTCTAACTTCTTATTCACTCAAACCTATGGACTTGCACCCCCAGCAGGAACCACTCTTACCATAAAATATCTTAAAGGTGGCGGTGTAGCAGCTAATGAACCCGCTGGTGCAATTAACGCCTTTGTTTCTGCACTAACAACTCCAGATACAATCGGCTTCCGGAGCAGACTTTCAGTAACTAACCCCATTCCTGCAGCCGGCGGTAGAGACGGAGACTCTATAGAAGAGTTACGACAAAATTCTCTAAGGTCGTTTAATGAACAAGGCAGAGCAGTATCTTTAAAGGATTATGCTATTAGATCCTTAAGCTTACCTACAAGGTTTGGCTCTATATCTAAAGCATATGCAACTCAAGATCAACTTTCTAATACTAATAGTACTGCAGACTTAATAATAGATAATAATCCGTTAGCTATTGCTTTATACGTACTTAGTCAAGACATAAATGGAAAATTAACAACTGCATCTACCTCACTGAAGAACAATTTAAAAAACTACCTCTCGCAGTACACGATGATAACTGATGCAGTAAATATTAAAGATGCTTTCGTAGTTAACATTGGAGTACAATTTGAAATTTTACCTCTCCCTAACTATATAGGAAGAGATGTACTATTAAACTGTACAAATAGGTTAATTGAGTATTTTAATATATCAAATTGGTCTATAAATCAACCAATTAACTTCTCTCCTATCTTTACGCTACTCGATAAGGTTAAAGGCGTCCAATCAGTACAAAAAATTAAAATTATCAACAAAACAGGCACGATCGGCGGAAGAATTTATTCACAATATGCTTACGATGTAGAGGGAGCTACAAGAGGAAATATTGTTTATCCTTCTTTAGATCCGTGTATTTTTGAGGTAAAGTATCCAACAGCAGACATTCAAGGTAGAATTACAACTTTATAAAAATGGCAATATTTAAAATCTTTCCAGAATCAGATACTTTTATTTATAGCGAATATCCTACCGGTAACGCTGGAAAGGACGAAGTAATAGAAATTGCAGGATATAAAGATATTTCTGGCGTAGGTAGAACTAGTCGAGCTATTGTAAAATTTTCTACCACTGAAATACAATCTACACTTAATAATACAGTAGGGGCAAACGCCTGGGTATCTAACCTAGATTTATATTTAGCTTCCGCTAACGAACTGCCTATAAGCCACAGTATTTATGCGTACCCTGTTGCAGAATCCTGGGATAACGGAGTAGGTAAATTTGGAGATACTCCTATAAATAAATCAGGAACTAGCTGGACTTATCGTAAAGCTGAAGAGGCTACTCCTTGGACTACCTCAAGCTTTGCTGCTAATACTACTGGATCATATGTGGCCGGACAAGAAGGTGGAGGCACCTGGTACACAGGTTCAGCAGGAACTAACTTAGAAGCCGTTCAAGCTTTTGCTCTTAACTCTGAATTAGATCTTAGTATAAACGTAACTAACGCAGTAGATTTATACTATAGCGCCTCCATACCTAATAACGGATTTATACTTAAATTACCCGGTAGTTTAGAATTTAACACTTCATCCTCAGTAGCATTAAAGTATTTTGGTGTAGATACCAATACAATCTACCCACCATCCTTAACTTTTAAATGGGATGATAGCTCCTACAGTACAGGCAGTCTTTCAGTACTAAATACTAGCGAAGCTCAAATCAATATTAAAAACAATAAAGGCGAGTACGTAGATGAAGGTAAACAGAGATTTAGAATTTTTGCTAAACCCACATATCCAACTAGAACATTTACCACTTCTTCAATTTATTTAACTAATAACGCTCTTCCACAATCAACCTACTGGGGACTGAGAGACGAGCATACAGAAGAGATGGTAGTAGATTTCGACACCAGCTATACTAAAGTTAGCTGCGACAGTACTGGACCTTACTTTGACGTTTATATGAACGGTTTAGAACCAGAACGTTATTACAGAATTTTAATTAAAACAACCCTTGACGGCAGTACTACTGTTGTTGATAATAGAAATATCTTTAAGATAGTACGAAATGGCTAAGGTTGATCTTAGAAAAACCGTTTACAATAAAGATCAATTCTCCCGCGTAGTTGGGGGCCGTGAATTTACCACTTTTGGAGTTGAAGCAGCTGTAGACGAATTCACCGTACAGGACTTTTTTCA
>Ga0222719_10002312_pt1 | contig 17487 bp, 6 predicted proteins | sample C33_34DmetaG_FD_165039 | JGI IMG/M metagenome (GOLD analysis project Ga0222719, IMG submission 165039) | Estuarine water microbial communities from San Francisco Bay, California, United States - C33_34D | ecosystem: Environmental > Aquatic > Marine > Unclassified | place: USA: California... | reverse complement strand
TCAGGGGTTTCAACAATTCCAATTGCTTCCTTTTCCGCAAGCGTCGTCAAACGAAGCCAGTTCTTAGGGTATTGAATACCATTGTGTGTAAATGCCTTGTCATACTGCAAGGTCTTTCCATCAAGAGTAAGCATAATTTAAATTAATTAACGAGCGCGAGCGTACTTTTGCGGCGATTCGGCAAAGGCGGCGTAGATGTAGGTAGAGGAATCATTGGGGAACGCGCTGGTTCTGAACTTAAAACCATTGCTTACAATGTCCAATCCAGTAAGAGTATTTTCGCCATTACTTAAATTGGGTCGTAAATAATTTTGGGCTACGTTGTAGCTGTTTACAGCTGTATCCATGATCACCCAGTCAGATGTTGTACTAGAGCGTTTGAAAAGTAAAAACCGCGGCCTAAATCCGGTGTAAACAAACAGGCCATCCGTACTGCCGTTGCCGGTGTAGCTGCCGAAGGCGCTGTAGCCCTCGACTGGGGCGAAGCAGTAGGCAACGTAGTCTTCGCTGCTGGTATTAACTCCGCCTGTTGTTCCGATGCTAAATACCGTGGAAGTTGGCGCAGTATTTTGCCAAACTGTAGATAAAGAAGCTGCAGCGTTGGTACTATTAAGCCATAAATATTTTGTAAAACCTATTGACTCATGACCAACAATCCACGGTTGTGATGCATCTCTATCTTTGACAACCACCATGCTGGGAGCTGCGCTTAGTCCATGTCCCACGGTGCCATTGGAACCCGTGCCCGTATAAGTAACAATCGAGAACCCCGCACTGGGATTCGCCCTCACCGAAGAAGTGATGGAGCCATCTGTGTTGGAGGCGGTAGATGTTCCGGCGTCCCAGGTCCAGGCGACAAGGTTAGCTGTGTTGTAATTACTGAAACCTTCACTGCCTACGCTAAAACCATCAGCATCAAAAGATGTCAAGGAATTGACAAACGTTCCTTCAGCATCAGTGCTTTGAGATTTTAAAACGTTAGTGGCACCACGGACCACATCAAATAAAGCGTGACTACCATTGACAACTGAACGTGTTTTAATCCAAACAAAATCAGGACTGAACTCCAACCCTGAAATGCTCTGCGTGCTGCCATTACCCGTATAAAGCGCAACATCCATCGCCGTCGAACCATCGGCAATCGTTGGATCGTCTAGGTTTGCAGTACACAATGCCTTGAAGCCGCTGGGGGCGCTGTAGGCAAAGGGGCGTTGGCCGAAGTTAAAATCAAATACAGCCGTAGCACCGTTTGACCAATCTTGAATTGCTATTAGATATTTCTTACTTTGATCAAAGCCGCTCCACGCAGTACCTTGGTCTACACCATTCAAGTAGTAACCAACAATTCCGCCTGAAGTTTCGTCGTCAAAATAAAAGCCAAGTACATCTCCACTTGACCAAGCAGAGCCATAACTAGCACCACCTGGGCTTTTATATCCAGTAGCCCTAAACCCCAAGTCCCCACTACTGAAACCATTTGCTGAAACAATCGCTTTGTCACTTGGCTCAAAACCGATGTAGTCGGCACCAGTAGGCGCACCGGAAACGGTTACTTCAAAATACGTTTTACCGCCAAAATGCACAGGCATTGTTGCCCGTACTTTTCCATAAGTATTCAGTACGTCGGTCTTTGTAAGATTGCCATTGGTCACGAAATTAGAAATAGACCCAGCGGTCATGGCGAAATCCAGCGGATTCAACGTCGCATAATTACCGCTCACCTCACCGCCAGCACCTGTATCTTCCTGCGTGCCGTTGGTTGGGGAGTCGAAAAAGGAGTCGTTGTTAGCAGGATTACCGTTGACAAGAACGGTTCCATTAACTTCAATTGCGTAAAGCCTATGTCTGTGCTGGTTTCCTGAAGTGGTAGAAATTTCTAGGTATCTTGGCGACCCCAGAATTGTAAGACTATGCCAACCAACAGCCCCAAAAGTACCGCTTGTGCCGCTGATTGGAGTTTTGCTGCTGTCTAATAGCTGATAATCATAATTTACATAGTTTGTTGAAAATCCACCAAAAACGCGCAATGAAGTGATAGTTGGATAATCTCTTAAATCAAATCTTGCTCGTAAAACATTACCAGTACTGTACTGACTACCGACCCAGTAAACTTCAGTTGCTGTACTTCCATCATGAACACGCTGCATCCCAGTTGTACCAGCGTCATAATCTAAATCTGCGTTTGTTGGGAGAAAATCAATCCAGTACGGATCGCCTCCGTTAGGAATTACTCCGTTGACTGCATTTGTAGTGCCATTAGCATAGTTAACTTCATTCACTGAAAGATTGTTAACAGTCCAATCATTCCCATTCCCACTGCTATCCGCTCCAAGCGCAGAAGCAGAGCTGGCATCGCTGAAATCTAGGTGGAAACCATTGGTGCCGTACGTTCCAGTGTATTCAATCGGCTGCCACACACCGTTATCGTCAAACTCACCGAAGTCAGTCGGAGCAAGCGCTTGACCGTCGACATAATAAAAATCTGCTAGATACGCATCTAAAAATTCGCTGGTTTTGTTTTCCCTGGTTCCAATACGCATCTCCTCAGCAACACCTACGGCAGTTTCGTAGTTTTGAGAGGGATACGTATTAGCTACCCATCCATCTGTGTATTCAGACCCATTGATGTATAATTTTACCCTATCGCTTGCTACAGACTGCGTTGTGTCTACTACATAAATAATGTGATACCAAGAACTTGGATCTCTAAAAGCTGCGGTTGCCTGAAGAGTAATTTGATACGAATTAGAATAATCCCAAATGTAAAAGGGCGATCCCGAGCCAGAAGCAATGGTTATATTAAAAGATCTATAACCTGTCCCACTTGTATAAGGACCGCAGTTAAAAATACGCTGTTGTGACGTTGTATCTAAAGAACCTTTTTTTAGCCAAAAAGAAAACGTATAAGTTCTGCGATTACCTGCAGACGACGGGGTTCTATTTAGATAAGCACTGTCATCACTGTTAAACCGCAAGCTGCGTTCAATCTCGTAGGCAGCAGGGGCACCACCGGCTTGACCGGCGGCACCTGCTAAAATATTATTAAATACTGCCATAATTAACTATAGTTGAGGGTAGTAACAGCATGAATAGACGTAGAACTACGAACTACGTAATCAATGCGGTCAACTGCAGCGGCAGTTGTAGTAAGAGTTGGAGCCGTACCACCAGCAAAATCCCAGTAAGTATCCCATGCTGCTGTACGACTACCAGTACCATCTTGCACAAGGAAGATAGAACCTGATTGACCAGCAGTAAGGTTAGTTGGGTTAGCAATAGTAAGGTTTTGATCCAACGTCAATGTATAATTATTAGAGTTTGCAAAGTCAGGAGTAACTGTTGCACCACTGGTAAGTGTAGTGATCGTACCACGTTGTGCTGCGGTAAAGGTTTGTGCAGCATCAGTCTTTGCAGTGTCAGCGTCATAACCTTGAACAGAGACACCAATGTCAGCGTTATTTAAAATAGTAGCATCATAACCCTGAACGGTTACACCAATATCAGCATTATTTAAAATAGTTGCGTCATAACCTTGAACAGAGACGCCAATATCAGCACTATTTAAAATAGTAGCATCATATGCCTGAACGGTTACACCAATGTCAGCGTTATTTAAAATAGTTGCGTCATACGCTTGTACTGTAGATCCAATATCACTATCTACAACAACATTAGATCCTCCGTTTTGGAGTGTACCTGTAAAGTTAGCAGTAGCATCAGAATAGTTAGCGTAACCTGCAGTATCAACATAGTTCTTAGTTGCAGCATCTTGTGCAGAAGTGGGGTCACCAAGATTAACAATTTTATTAGTCAGTGCATCAAGTTGCCCACCAAGTTCAGGTGTTGTGTCAGTTACAACATCAAAAGCATAAGATCCTGCACTAAAATTAATAAAACCAGTACGTTGATCTACTTCAAAGAAATCACCAATCTTAAACTTACCATTTTGATCAGTAATAGCAGTCCAAATTTTACCGTTATTAGACTCAACAATTTGTTTAGAGTCATCAGGTACACCACCGTTCTCAGGTAATGCAGAGTAGTTAGTACCACTACCGACATATTCCATCGTGTGACCGCTGGAAGCGACTTGTGAACGAAGGAAGAACGATACAGCAGCATCGTCACTTACTGCACCATTAAGACCAAGGTTTTCACTACGTTTGCTAGGATTAGGACGACTGATTGTTACAGTCCATCCAGCACCACCTTCAGAATCAGTATTAGCTGTAGCAGACAACACAGGATACGTCACACCATTAACAGTAACAAGCATGTTACCTTGTGGTCGTGTTGCAGTACCGTGCCAACCTGCAGCAGCAGTAGGTTCATTGATGTTAAAGGTAGTATCAAGATCTGCAGCAGCACCATCTACATTAGAAGTAAAGATAGCACTAGTAGACTTACCATCAGCAACCAATGCTTCATCACCAAAGTCAGTAGTAGATGCAGCAAGGTTTGCCTGACCACCATTCAAACACTTAATATGATATTTATTGAAGAATGCATAGGAGCTAGTACATTGTGCATAACCATTGTTAGTAACAAGAATACCAGGACCATTAAGTGCAACATGGGTGTAACTATCACACACCATAGAACGTAGTGGGCTATCAGCATCTACAGCATCACCGTCAACCAAAAGACCACCACCAGTAGGTGCAGAATCAATATCACCAGCTGCACCACCTGCAGGGTTATGTGCATTCAAATCACTGTTGTTAATTTCACTATCTGAGAAATTAGTACAGTTTTGAATATAAGGTGACTTGATAATATAAGCACCACTATAGAATGCAGCGTTCCAACCTTGTGTAGTAGGCAAAGCAGGGTCAATAGTATTACCAGTACCAGTACCAGCTTTGATGCCAGTAAAGGTCATGCTGCTCAAATAACTACCACTGTTCAATTCAAACAAGTTGTTAGTTTCTGTAGCTGGAGTTGGGTGTACAATACAACTACGAAGTGCTTGACCAATAATAGAAACGTTACGACGTTTAATCTGAATAGGTGCAATCTCTTGATACACACCAGCAGCAACGACAACGATCATACCGTCACCATTACCAGTTACTTCTAGCTGGAACCCAGCACCACCGCCTGCACCAAGGTCAGCATCATCAGCAGACAAAATGTCACCAATTCCGTAGTCTTGGAGAGTGGTTGTGCTAGTAACAGTAGCAACAGTGACAGTACCACTAGCAACAGTGATGTTAGCACGTAAGTTAGTACCAGAAGAACCACCAGTTAGAGCTACATTAGGATAAGAACCATCAACATAACCAGAACCACCAGACAAAATAGAGGTGCTAATGTCTTCGTTAATGTCTTTAATAGCTTCTTTAATAGTCAGTTTAGGTGCACTGATACGGTGACCTGTATTAGTATCATCACCACCAGAAGCATCAACATAGATAACTTTAGGTTGTTCACGAAACGTACCACCAGAACTAATAGCAGTCCAAGCGGAACCATTCCAAATAGAAACAGTCAAGTCATCATCATTTTGCAACCACGTCTTACCGACTTCCCAATCACTACCAGTTGGTGTAGCAACCTGTACAAGAGTGTCAAACCGACGTGCTGCAGCGCTAGCAGTAAAGATATTAGTATCAGCAGGAGACGGAGAACCTGCATCTTGTTCTGCATAGGTGATAATCTGACTATCTTTGATACGATCTAGATCAACACTATTAGAACCAATACCCAATGTAACAGAACCGTCACCATCATCAGTAACAGTAAGACCACTACTATCAACCCCAATATCACCAGTAATAGCAGCATCGATCATATCATCGATCTTTGCTGTAGTAGCAATAGTAACATCGTCATTTGGGTTAGCTTCAGCAGATGTTACAATATCAGAATCTTTAATCCTATCTAGATCAATAGAACCTACACCAAGACCAAATTCGGCACTAGACCCACTACTTTGATCGATAGTAATACCAGTACCGTCAGTAGTAAGCGCGGTGGTAACTGCAGTGTTAATTAAAGCAGTACTACGATTATCAGCAGCTAGGGTAGTAGGGATATGATCATCATCTGCTACCCACGTTTCAGTGCTTTCAATGGTTTCAGTTGCTTCATCTTGGAAACGAGCATCCATTGCAGCGGTGGTAGCGATTTGTGTGTCGCTACTCACCCACGTCTCGTTAGATTTAACAGTTTCAGTATCAGTATCCCAAGTTGCTTCTTTAATTTCTTCAACAGCAAAGTTATTTTGTGTGAAGTTATCGTTCAAATCTTCCGCTTTAATGGCGGAACCCGGGAAAAATGTAGCTTGTAGGGTGGTAATATCTGTATCACGATAGATACGAATAGCTGAGCTAGCAGCGGGAGCCGTGTTAAAGCTCAGCGTTGTAGCGTTGGCAAAGGTAAAATCAGTTGTTGCAGTACCGTTAATGGTGGCTTTAACGTCACTTTCCTCAAGATATTCAAATGTAAATGTATAGTTCGTAGTTGAACCATCACCTGTATATTCGATATAAGTGTTAGCCATTACGCTTTAAAAATAAATTAATAAGAGAATTGTTTCATGTAATCAAGGAAACGTTGTGCACCTTCTTGATCACCTTGGCGTAGATAATTACCAACAGTTTCTTGAACATAATTCTTTTGAGCAAGATCATTTTGATGAGATGATGAACCTATTGCCATTTTTATAGCACCACGAAGTTCACGGTCTAATTGAGTATGTAGGTTTTCAAAAGAACTAAGATCAGGATCAAGTCCATTAGCAACAGCTTCTTGGTAACGTTTACGGAAAGCTTTAGCATCTGTTGTACGCATTACTCGTTGGATAGCAGCTTTAAACAAACCATCACGACCCATAATATTAGTGATTTCAGAGCGTTCTTCAGCGCTTAATGGGACACCATTACCATCAGTAGATAGAGTAGGACGTGCATCATACTCAATATCCATCAGGAATTGCTTTTCTGGGCTGATGCTACCATTAACTTTCCAAGGCATGTACGTGTTCCAGATGCGTGCAAAGTTATTATCAGGTACACCCACCTCACCACCATCAATCCAATCGTATTTAGCTGGTAGTGTCGACTTAAGACCAGGCATCCTGTTACGAACCAAATCCATCACATTCATCTCAACTTCCTTAAGACCAGGGTCCATTAGACGTGAGATCTCTGCAAGTTGGCTGGATCCAGGCACAGCAGCACTAGTCAGGAAACTAGACGACCACTTAGCAAGAGCATTAGGGTTTCCATTAAGAATATCCATTAGTGGTTCAAGACCTGCAAGTCCAGCTTTATCTGTAATAGCAGCGCTAAGTACAAAACCCATCTTATGTAGGTTTTCACCAAGTTCATTTGGTGTTAAAGCACCAGCACTTGATGCACCAGCTGCAGCAGAAATACCAAAATCTAAACCATTATCCATGATGTCAACAGTGGTTGACAACCAAGTAGTAATAGGTCCAAGGTTATCGTAACTCACCCACTCACCACCAGGAAGGCGGATAGAACGTGGTTTCCAACCAGCATTACGCCTTAGTGCTTGTTTTTGTTTATCATAAAGACCGTTACCAGTGATGCTATCATTAAGGAACAAAGCACCAGCTCCAGTCACTGCTAAGGCACCAAGAGCTTTACGACCCTTCAAGTCAGCACGAATCTCATTATATTTAGCACGTGCAGTAATTGGATCAACTTCAATACCACGTGATGCAAGTAGAGTCTCAACCTCTTCAAAAGGCATGTCATCAAACTCACGCCTAAACGCACTAAAGTCTTTAACAAAAAGACCAAGTGGGTTATAAGAAGCAGCAAGTTTTAGTTCGTTAATAGGTGTTTTGGTAAACAGAAGAAATGGTTTTAAAATAGGTGCATAATTAATCATATTAGACAACGCATTACTAGCTGCATTATCCAAGTTCAATGAGATTTCACCACTAGTTGCTTTAACTGCTGAATCAGTAATAATACCATCAGCATCAAACATCTTATCATATACCTTACGGTACAACTCATTACCTACTTTTTCATCAAATGGTAACTTACCACCTTTAGTTAGGTCATCAAATACCCTAGCTTTTGCTTCAGACATACCAACCATAGACTGGGTAAACCCGTCCATAGCTTGCATAGCACGATTACCAAAACGTAACCAAGGGTGATTAGCAAGGTCATTCATGTTATTAGCAACTTCTGCCATAAACTGAGGACCATATTCACCTTGAGCTGCTTTAGCATCAGCAAATGAATTGATAAGTTCAAGTTGTCGTGAAGCTATCCCGTAGTCTTCCCGTGTTTCAATAACATTAGGATCCATACCAGAACGCTTGAACACCTGTTTCATGTATTCAAACGACTCTTGTAGTGATTCAGTAACACTACTATATTGATACCATCCACGTCGAACAGTCTTTAGGTCTCCATTAAGCAGACCACCTGCCATTACACGCAGTGGTTTTTCAATAAGCTGTACAGTGTTAGAAAGTCCAGCACGAATTGGTGTACCAAAAGCACTCAATGTAGCGTTATAAACATTAGAGTAGAACCCCTTAAGGATTACAGAAGGGATCTCTGGTTGACCATCAATAAAAGCTTTACTAAGAGTAGCTGTTGATTGCTTGAGGTAACTATTAAGTTTGGTAATAGTAGAGATATTACCGTCGGTCATCTCATACGCCATCATTAGCGGACGTAACATCTCAGGTTCTGTCTCACTAATTTGTCGTAGGTTATCAATAGTAAACCTAGCTTCTTCTTTTACTTTAGCCAATGCAGCAGCAGTTTGATCTGCTTCACCACGAATAGCCTGTTCAATACGCTTAGCTTCTTTAACGTCCAATGCCTCACCAGTAGTGAGTTTATTGAACAAGTTCATCATCTTATTAGACTTGTTTTTGGTGTAAGAAGCCATGTTCTTTTGAACCATTAAGAACTCCATCCTATCGAGGATTTGTTCTGTTGCACGTTCAATAGCTGGTGTACCTTCAGTAAGACGCATACCCTGAGCCATGTCAGAGATTTGTCCACCAAATGAAGTGCCTACATAAGCTTGTGCCTTCATGTAATCCATGTTAGCAAAGTCATCCATGTACTTCTTCAAAGCACCGACAACACCTTTATAAGCATCATCAGATAGAACTGTAAGACCAGTAGGTTTAACGTCAGACAAGTCAGGAAGTTGTGTACGTAGTGCTTGTACATCCATTTCATAAAATGTAGCAGCAAGACGTTCACCTGCATCTTTAATGTCAGCACTACTTAGATCAAGTCCAGAAGCAGAACGATAACCATAATCATCTGCTGCAGTCAATACATCAGCTAGACCTTTCTGTACAGTTAGCTGGTTGTCAACATTCTCTAGGCTAAACTTAAGAGCACCTTCGGATACAGCATTACCAAGACGACCATAAATAGTATCTGAGTTACTAGCAATACGTGCTGCATCAATAGAAGCACCAACAATACCAAGATCATCTACAGAACGTACACCCATCTCCTGATAACCATAAAGATCATGGTAACCAAAGATAGGTTCAGAAGTATCGACATTACGTTGAACTGTAGTCAACCCACTTTCTGCTGCCAAATCATCAAACCCTTTACGAGTAGCCTCATCCATGTTATCCCATGAGTCGGAATAAAGGACTCTAGCTTCTTCAGGTGATATAGTTGTAGCACGGGATGACATTGAGTCAATGTAATAATCCCTACCACTTACAGGTACTTCAGTTTCTACAACACGTTTAGATAGGTTATAGTTACCAATCTCATCCAGTGAGTCTGAACGTGCAGCTGCTGCTGCTTCTACAACATCATCTACATCACCTTCAGGTTCAACATTACGACTGAAGTATTGACCTGCTTTTTCAGTTTCAGGGATTGCTGCACCTTTAGCAAAACCACTCCGACCACGGAATAGTTTATTAAGACCAAGTAGCATATCTGTACCAAGTCCTAAATACGCACCTTCAAGTACATTCTTTGCACGTTTAACTTCAGGGCTGTCTCCATCTAGTGTAGCTAGATTTTCTGGCAACCAACCAAAGTAACGTGGATAAGTTTTACGAAGTACACCAGTAAGGTTGTCATCCTCTTGGTTAAATTCAACTGTATAGTCAACAGCTGCACCAGCACCTGAAGAAAATGCTACAGTACCAATGCGTCGAACAAGAGGATCATTTAGAAATTTACCAACCCTTGTTGTTGTACCAACCCGAGCCGCTGCACCTGTGAGAGCAGCAGTACCACCAGCTCCTAGTGCTACAGTAGGGATAACAACAGACATGATTTCACGAGAGCTTTGAGCTACTTCGTTTTCAAACTTAGGTACTTTTGGCAGGTCAACCCCAGGGAGAAGATTAAGAGCATCAAGTACAAAATCTGACACACCGGCAAGACCCATCATGTCAAATTCAGCACCCTCACGGCGCATCTTCTCTAAATCAATGTCACCTGTTTCAGTCCTGTATGGACTTGTTTGTGTTTGTTCAGGAGCTGCCTGCTGACTTTCAGCCGTAGCTGTTGGTTGAGACACCTGTGGTTTTGCAGGCTCTTGGGTTTGTTCTGGCTCCAGATAAGTTTGCAGTTCGGCTTGTTCAGCCTCAAGTAATGCAAGTTCTTCTGGTGTTAGATCGGGCGTACCCTCCAAGAGCTGCTCATCATAATCGTTCATTTTGTTTTAGTTACTTAATTACTGGTCCATAAACCTAATAGCATTCTCGTAGTGCCCACCACCGACAGAAAGACGTGGTAAAGCGTTGCGGACTGAAGTACCATTTGAATCCTTCCAATCCAACCCACCTTTAGCAATGTTTGAAACATTACCAGTTAAAATTGCAGCATAGATCTCTTGAACTGTGTGCCCTGGTCTGACTCCACGATCTTTTAGAAAACGGAACACAGGACCGGTCATCTGTTCTTCAAAACTCATACCATCACGATAACCATAAGTAGCACGTTCTGGTATTCCAAATTGAATCAAACCTTGGTAATTACCACCTTCTCCACCTTGGATGTCTTTATTAAACGTACCACCAGTTTCAAGTGAAATTACTGCTGCTAGATCAACAGGATTAATACCAAGCTGGTCAGCAACTGCAAGCACTGCATTACGTGCACCGACTGGGACTGGTCCAGAGAAAGTAGCGCCACCTGCACTAAAGCTACCACGTAAAGGAGTTCTACCACTAGTCCCCCCTCCGTATGTATTTGCCCGGTGAGTCCTTTCTACAACTTCACGGTATGTATTACGAAGGCGTCTACCTTTATTTGATTCTGCAGTTTGTTGGATAATTTTATCCCATTCTGATGCTTGTGGACCTTCTATAATACCTAAATCACCAGCCTCATCAAGTGTCTTTGCAAGCTCATAAGGAGACATATTAAGCTTGTTAGCTACATTATTAAATAAAGCGCTTGTAGCTCTACCTTTCATTAAATTATCTAAGTCACCAAAAACAACAGAAGCACCCATAGCAGTAGACAATTCTTTAAAATCTCTACGGGTTGTTGGTGTATTTCTAATAACATTAATGGCGTCATTTAGAGCTGCAGCATCTACTTTACCTCTAGCTGAATCGGTAGCCAACTCATTCATAATAGAAGTGTAGTTACCTTTTACATCAAACGCTGCTGGGTCTGCTTGAAGTTTTTGAATCTTTTCAATGATAATAGCACGTGCTGCATCAGGATCTGTGGTTTTCAAAAGCCTTCTAAACTCTTGAACCATCCGTGCCTGCATAATATCAACAGTACCACTAACTGCAACATTACCCTTTGCTTGAATCTGAGGGGCAGCTTTTACTTGATTACGAATAGCTTTTTCGTGATCTTTAAGTTGAGGTTCAATTTGCTTACGTTGGTTAAGAAGCTGTACCCATTTATTACGAGTAGGAGCGTCAAGTTTAGTAAAGTTATTGATTTCTTCTAATGTAGGAAGTGTGCCCGTGCTTTCAAACCTAGCTTCCCATTGTGAATCAACAAAACGTGAAGCTTGGGCATCGTTTGAATAGTATTCAAACTGTTTAATAACATCTGGGTTAACGCCTTCAAGAAGTAAAGCCTCTTCTTGAGCCCGAAAAGATTCTTCTGAAATACCACCTTCAGCATCAAACTCATCATTAAGTACCTTAAAGGCTGCAGCTGATACTTCCGATTTCCTAAGTCCTTCAGCTTCTCTATAATTTGCGTTGGCAGCTTTTCTTTGTGATTCAACGGTTGTCATAAAGGATGCCAGTTCCTTTGTTCCACCGAACCGCTCAAGAAGACTTTGGTCCTGATCAAATTTATTAGTAACAAGATTTAAAGCTTGGTCTGGAGTAATAACTCCTGTTTTAACAGCATTTTCAGCCCACTCCAAAGTTTCTATTCTACTACGAGCACTAGGATTAGTAGTAATTTCACGGTGGATGCCAGCCATACCGTCTGTTTTGTAGACAGTTGCTAAAGCTTGAAAACGTGAATCTTTAAGCTTTGCTTCTTGTTCTTTAGAGTTTGCTTGATGATAACCTCTAAGAAGAGTTCTGGTGTTAGAACGTATTTCATTGTACACACCAGAGCTTTCTAAAACTTCAGGTCTAGCACCAGCAAACTTTGCTTCAATAAATTCTGCGTTTAAACTTTTAACTTTTGCATTAATCTGCTCAATTGACGGTTGCTCTTCTTTACCTTCAAAGGATTCCAAAAAATCCCTTAAACCTTGGTCTATGTAAGCAGAGTGCGAAAGTGCAGAGTTTTGGTAAAGAGAAGTTACATTAAACCATTGGCTAGAACCACTCTTTTCAAAAGCTTTGTAAAGAGCATTAATTTGCTCAGGGGAAGCACCTTGTTCTATCTTACGTTGAATAAATTCAATCTGGTTAAACTGTGATCTAGTTAATTTCTGGTTAATACCACGAAGTGATTGTAGATCTTCAAAGTCTAAACCTGAATCTAAAGCAATTTGATGTAATGCAGAACGCTCATTTTTCTTTAAAGTCTCGTCAATTTGTGCATAAGTGCTAAAAGCTGTTTTTGAAAACTCAGCTAGGTCTTTAAACCCTTTGAGTTTTTGTTGTGCTTTTATCGCTTCACCTTGAATTTGAGTTTGATAGTTTAATCTTTCTTGTTCGTGGTGAACCTTTTTACTTTCAATCCTAGCTTCAAAGTTTTCGTCACGTTGTGCTTGCTCCTCACTGAATTTAAGCTTCAGAGCTGAAAGGTAAATTGCGTCGTTTTTTTCTTTAAAACGTTGAGCTGCTTCCCTTCCCCTTAGTTGTCGAGCAGCTTCTTTTTCTATTTGTTGTGATTGATCGGGGGCAGTGATTTGGAAATCTGAAAAGCTCCCCTTTGGTGCAAAACTTTTATACTGTGCCATATGAAAAATTTATTTTAGCAGGGAACTTATGGACTATTATCAGGGATAATCTTTCCAAGACCTGGAGCCCCCGTTGCAGCGCCAAGACCGCTAAGAAGACCTTTACTCCAAAGGAACCCACCAGTAGATGCTGCTCCCATACCACCTGTAGCGACAGCCGCCACGACTTTAAGCCCGTCTGAGACGATACCACCCCAATCAGTGTAAGCAGCCTGTCCTTTAGGAAGAGCAGCAGGCATTTCACGATCTGGTGGCTCAAAGACAGGTTGATACTCAAGCACTGGTAGTTCTCTAACAGGAGGAATTTCAGGAGTTTGTTCTGGTTTAAGCGGCTTAATGTTATTAATATCAGCTTGCTTACGCTGTAAAGCAATACGATCACGAACAAGCTTATCATTAGCCATAAGGTTATCACGACTAATGTCCATCTTAGCTTGATCTAAATCAAGTTGATAGTTTAATTTTGATAATTCAAGATCAGCACTAGCTTCTGTAGTAAGTAGTTGGTTGACAATATCACGTTGATTGTAGAACATGTCAGTTGCAACTTTACGTTGCTGTTGTACTAACTGCTTAGACATCTGTGCCTTGGCTGCACCAAGTTCAGCTTTAATACCTTGCTGTGCTTTACCAACTGATACACCAGCTCCACCACGTGCAGACAACTGTCCACCTACTTTAAGTGCTTCAATGTTTGCTTGACGTTTGCCAAATGCTGTTTGAGTTTTAGCAACATCTAAAGCTTGATAAGAAGTATCTGCAAGCCTACCTAGTTGAATATCAGCAGTGGCTTTAGCACCTGCTTTTTTTAAATTAAGCCCAGCTGATGCTGCACTAAAATTAAGCAAAGTTTGTGCTTTATCAAACTCCATGCCGACAAGAGTTTCATGCATGTAGCGTGACTGCTGCCTCATAGCTTGATCAAAAGCTATCTGATTAAAGCCTTTTTGATCAGTATAGCGCTGCAATTGTGTGTCAAACACACGATTTGCTTGCTCAAACTCATAGTCGCGTTGTTCTACAGCAAAATCACGTTGGTCATAAAGTTGCTGATTTTGATAGTTACGAATAGTTTCGTCGTTTCTTTTTTTGAACTCAAGACTTTCTTTAGCGTAAGCAGTTTGTAACTGCTGAATACCGTTAAACTCTCTTACAGCTTTTCTATTAGCTTTATCTTGAGCTTGTCTAGATTTTCTTTCAGCTTCTCTTTCAGCGCCAGCGCCAATACCAAGAAATGACATACTCAGACCCTCCTATAGAAACGAGGTGTATATTGTCCTTCCCACATCATCGCATTAACTGCAACAGGGAACGGTGAATTGTTAAACATTCTTACTCTAAAGTTTTCAGTACGTTGATGAATAGGAAGAATAAATACATTCTCTGTATCTAGCGGTACATCATTAGCTAGATAACTGTTAGCTTCAATAGTAGGTTGGATACTAAACCACTCATTAATGTAGAATTTAATTTCCGCATTATTATCAGGAGCAGTATCAAACACAATAGTTGTGTCGTTAGTGAAACTAAAATCAGTATTTGCAATACCATTAACACTTACCTTAACGTCAGACCTATCTACATAATCAAGGTCACGTCGGTTAAACGTATAGGTAGTAGTAGAGCCATCACCAGTAAATTTAACCTCATAAGGTAACCTACCAGTTTGCTGCAGTTTAAAGCTCATCATACCGGACAAACCGACAGAGAACTTCATACGTGCAATAGTAAGGTTAGCAGTGAAGTCTGCTTCAACCTTTTGTGGGCGGAAATAAGTACGTGGTAATTCAACATCAAAGTTATACTTAAATCCAACGACAACATCAGAAGCAACGCTAGTTAAGTCTTTATTAGTAATGCTGAAGTAATCGCCTGTACCATCTGTACCACGTTTAGGTGTTACAGTAAAACCAGACTCAACAAATGAACCTGTTTGTGTGGTACCTTTAATAACAATAACAGGTGTCAATGACGACACATCATTATAAGGCAGGTAGCACTTAGTTGTCTTTGTAGCAGCATCATACGTAACGCTAGAGGCAGTTGCATATAAGTCTACACATGGGTTAACACGTTGACCTTGGTTATTAACAATAATAGCTTGTTCTGGTGACTGACTTAAAGCTGCTTTACTGATGGTAAACTGGTTACCTTGTTTGGTAACAGCATACATATCATCAGTGTTAGTAGCTAAGAACTGTACAGTACCAGGCATCAGCCAACTAACCCAAGACTCCATCAAGTTCTTCTCTCCATCATTATAATAACGGAACAAGAATACTTCATTTGAGTCTTGACCACTCAACGCAATCAACGAGTTTTGTGGGCTAGTAATCATATCCTGTACATCAGGACTGATCCACTCTTTAACCACACGACTGATGTCTAGTACCTGAGGGTTTTCTTGTTGACCCCTAGTTACCATACCAAACACACGTGAATACCCAGGCGTCTTACTAACAAAGTTAATGTTAGTACCGACGTCAACAGGGTCGATGTTTCTATCTACCTCATAGTTAGAGATAGTTCTGATGGTAGTTAGTGATGGTGTCAGCACACCACTGTCAGAGAACATGATAAACTGCTGATCTGCAGAGAACAGAATCACACCCTGTGCTGTAGGAATCACAGCATGAAGTGCAGTGGGTCTTGTAGAAGAGCAGCTAATATCAATAGGATCACTATCAATAGAAGCTTGAGCAGTCTTAACGTAGAAATTATAAAAATCTCCAGACCTGCTCATAATCACATTATCTTTAGATAAAAATCCAAGACGATTGTTATGGAAGAAACCCGCAGTAATTTTGTTATCTACAAAACTAGGTTGTGGGTTGGTAGTATCATCACCGACCAAACGATCTTCGTAATCAATTTGACGGAAGACAAAGGTATTCAGAGCTGTATTAACAAGCTCATGAGGCATTGTAGAGTTAGTGAAACCAGTCGATACACTAGGGTCAATAGTTTCTTCCCAATACCCCTCACCACTAACACCATCATGTGCTACAAATTTAACCCAATAATCGTCTTCAGCAGCGCCAGTGTTGACGACTTTTAAAATACGACCATGTAGTGATTTAGGGGGAAGATCAGAAACATCATCAACATCATCCTCTAGTGCAACTAGATATGTGTTGTTAATACCACCCTCAGCATGAACTTCCATATCAGATGTACATGCTAGTTCTAAGGAGTTGCTAAGACGTGTGATTGTAAGACCAGGGGTACCACTTAGATCACTTTCCAGATCAGTAAGCACTGAGTTAACATCATCAGAAGAGCTGGTAGTATAAGTAGCAGAATATGTTGTACCCCCAATCTCAACATCAATAGAGTAAGTTTCACTATCACCATATTGTTTAAGTACAACACTAGCTTCACGGTGTGGTGTGTAAGAAGGTGCAGCTGTTGCTGTAACTGTTGTACCAGTGTTGATGACGATAGAAGTATCTTGAACGGAAATGATTTTATAATCATCCTTGACTCCACTCAAGTATGCTGTACCATCAGGGTAAGTAACAGTACATATGTTACCATCCCTTGCATTCCATACATCAATGTTTGAACCTTTGATAACACCAATGTATTCTTCATCATCATCCCTGTTGATGTAGAACCATTTACCACCATCATAAGTGGTACCAGTTCCAAGATTTAAAACATGTTCAAACCCAGGTCTTTTAGTCAAGCCAAAGGTGGGGTCAGGGTAGCCATTGTAACACTCACGTACTTGACCTGGTAGTTTACGATCGTCTGATTGGTTTGATACCCCACCTAAATAATTTGTGATTCGTTGAGTTACTGCTGGCATTACCTATAAAGCGCGTGGAACGGTTTGTAAGATTGGTAATTATTAGTCTCTCCGCTATGACCGAAGAAAGTATAGTCACCTTGGTTGCACTCATACTCAACAAGATTAGACCTAAGATAAGCTTCTTTTTGTTGAAGGATTTGGTATTGGTTAGGATCACCAACAATACGACTAGATACAATAGCTGCAGCTCTTGCAGTGATGTAGTCTTGGACAGCTGTAGGTAGATCAACCCAGTCAAATAGCCAGGTGATGTCACACACTACATTATCTTTACCTTTAGCCCAATCATAGGAATGGCTGATCTTGTCGTATAGTTTACCATTGCGCCTTACGACATCATA
>Ga0222719_10002311_pt1 | contig 17489 bp, 25 predicted proteins | sample C33_34DmetaG_FD_165039 | JGI IMG/M metagenome (GOLD analysis project Ga0222719, IMG submission 165039) | Estuarine water microbial communities from San Francisco Bay, California, United States - C33_34D | ecosystem: Environmental > Aquatic > Marine > Unclassified | place: USA: California... | reverse complement strand
GTCGTATGTAAAGTTGGTGGAGAATAAACATCTTTCTGCTTCATCCTCATCAAGTTGATTCTCAAAAGCAATAGTGAAAGAGTTGATTTTGCTTTCAACGGGAACAATTTCTCTAAAGATTCTCATAGTAGTATCATTACTGAGAATACTATTATCAGCATTATCCAACACAGTAGAAAATTTACTATATCTAAACACACTACCAAAGTTACCAAGATTATTTGAATTAAAATTAGTTATAGCAGTCAATATTTTTGATTTAATATCGTTTGTTGATTGTATTGTATTTGTAGTATTATAAGTAACAAGAGATGTGATTTCAAGTCTATTAAACAGTGCATCTTCTACCAAAGGATCAATCGATAGAGGTGATCTTGGTTTAAGAAATTCAATAATTTGACTTTTTTCAATATCCGTTAGTTTGGTTCTACCTAATGCTGGTTTTACTGAAACAATCACTTTACCATATCTTGGTGAGTCTTCTTCATCCCCTCCATAAACAGATACTGTCTGGAACTGAGGGAAATTAGATGTAACCAAAGATTTATAATCGCTAGCAGTGACAGCTCTGCCTTGTGTAGCAAAGTGACGAGGCGCATTAAATCTGATGGAGTCAGCAGTCTCATGCTCAGATCCAAGCTCTGCAGCTGAATTTGTGATAATAGATGTTGAATAACCATTTACTGTACCTGATGTTGTAAAAACATTTGCACTGTTTGGTTCTGTTGCATTACAATCTCTATATGAGACTTTTATTAAATTCCCGTTATTAAGATTCTTACCAGTAATATTGTTGCCAAATGTTATCTCATATTTAAAATCTTCGGCACCTTGCAAGAAGAATATCTCTGATGTAGGTGTTAATCCCAACAACGATTCAGCTCTAGTATATGTAGAATTGGTTGTATCTGTATTAGAAACTTGCACTGTTACTTCAATGCTTCTTGTATCAACATTTGCAGAACTTAAAACAAAGCTAGCAGGGGTATTAGATGACGTATTACTTACAAACACCTCTGTTCTAATATTACCTTCAAAGATTTGTACATTGTTTGCAAAGTATCTGTATACATTATCAGATCCAAGTGTTGCAGTTGTAACAATGAGGGAATCTGGAACAGTAAAGATGTAATTATTTTCCCCAATTGTTGTTGTCAATTCAAAATTCTTTGGTATAGTAACAGATGTTGGTAATAAAGAGGCATTAGTTATACCAGTATTCACACTAAATGTTACATTAGATACGGCAGACAATTTACCAGTAGGAAGATAATTTAGTTCTTTCGAATGAGAAACAAGACTATCTCTTTGAGTTGAGGTATCCAAAAACATTTCACTACCTATTTGATTTAGATAGAGTGAATTTATATATGTATTATATGTTAACAAGTCAATTAGAGCTGAAAGATTTGAACCTTCAAAATCATAGTCGCTAAACTGCTCTTGTCCTTCTAAAAATGTTTTAAGGTTTGATTTTAGCGTATCAAAGTCAAGCTCTGATGCATCTAAGAATTGGTCTACTGCCATTACCTAACTCTTTCTAATATTAAATCTAAAACGTCTGGCTCTGTTCTACTTTTTGTACTAAAGACAATTTTAACACTCAATTCATTAGCATCTGGTCTACCTGAAATAATTACATCATGTAATATTGCTCTCGGTTCATAATTTTTTATAGCTGTACTTACTTGTTGTTTGGTGGTTGCTAATGTGGAACCTGTAAAATTTTCAAACAATAGTGCTGTTATGTTGCCGCCAAAAAGTGGTTGAAAAGGCCTTTCGTAGTAATTTGTTAACAATATATTCCTAATTGATCTTTTCACTGAATCTTCATTAGTATTTAGTACTAGGTCACCCTTAACAGGATGAACAGAAAACCCTGTTTTAAAGTCTGAATAGACTGTCTCAACCAATCCTGTTTTTGTTACTCTAACTCTTTCGTGCGACATTACTTGGTTCCAAAGTTGTTTACTTCTGCGACATATTGACCAGATACTAAATATTGATTACCTGCTTCAACTATATGATCTGTTAATAATGACTGCGCTGTTCCATCACTATTAAGATAATTAAAAAATATTACTCCTGGATATCCATTAGCAGTTGCAGAATCCGATTGCGTTGGGCCATAAGCGCCAATCCAATATCCAGTCCATCCAGTACCAGTATTGTTATTAATATAATTTACAGAGGCCCCTCCCCATAATCTTAAATTGTTTGCAGGATCATTTTGAGCGTCAAACAGATTTCCTTCTCTATGAGGAATATCATCTATTACCATAACAGCATTTTGAGAGAGGTCTCCTCCATTAGCATATGTAAGTGATGAAGCTAGCAATATATGGGCTTGCCAAAATACCATTCCTCCAATTCTTACAAAATATCCTTTTTGTGCTTCATATGATGCACTAGTAAATAAATTTGATTCATATGGGGCAGTCACGCCAGAAGACGACCAATATGGAGTAAATGATCCTTCATCATAATGATCAAGCATGTTTTGATTATCACTCAAGTTTGCACTTGTTGGAAAGAGAACCTGATCTACACTTAATCTACTAGACATTTATTACTCCGACGAAGGCTTTGTTGGCCATGATACACTAGCTGATGTTAATTGCTTTCCGTGCATTGACGCCACGTCTGATGATGGTTCAAGCACTGGGGTACAATTATCTGGTAAGTCTCTTAATGCTTGCATATATGTTTTCCACTCTTCCGGCATTGGAAGATTCTGTGACATATACTTCAATGTAATTTTATCACACTCAACTAGTTTTTGATTTCTTTCAGCTTTCAATACTTCCATTGGTTCGCGCGCTTCAATAACAGCATACTGAGCTGTAACATCGCTCCATGAGATAGGCCAGTTATCTGGATTACTATCCTCTATAGCTGTCATACTACTATCAGCACCGACAATTGTTCTAAAATTGTTCAAGAATGTTTGCTCATTAGTTATTGTTCCTCTTGTTACAAAAGGAGTAGAGCAAATCTCACTTATTGCTTGTTCATAACTTGCCATTTATGTTCCTATTTCGTGTATTATTATGTGGGATGACCTATTCCAATTATCTGTTTGCAAGAAATTCATTGATATAGGAGCTCCAGCCGTCCCAGCATTGTTTCCATTAATTTGAATTCTATATGTATATTTAGTATTAAAATCTAGGTCTGTATCATCCATTCCTGTAAATAGATGAGGCTCATGCCATATAAGCGTCGCGCCCAGATTCGTTATTGTTGTCCAGTTTTCATATCTTAAAGTATTTACACCTTCTGCAGAGCTCGTCACGCCTTTATCAATCACAAACCCTGGAATAAATTGAGTAAATTGATCTGCATTTGAAGAATCATTAGTTACTCTATCCGGATCAGCGCCGCCGGTACCAATGTTATTTTTTGCTAATCTAACTATTCTCGTTTGAATCACATGTGAGTTATAATTTGTTAAACCATCTACACTAATGTCAACACTAGCTCTATAATGTACTAGAAATTTCGTTCCAGGAAGAGTTTGTTTTACAGTAAGCTCAAGATCAGTATCAACAAAACCTAAACTACCACTTACATTACCTGCTGCGTACGTAAACGCATTTTGTGATTCTTTATGGTATGTCCTCACTATCTGATCTTTGGCAACTAGTCTAACATTCTGAGGAACAATTATCTCAGTGTTTGAATTTCCTGCTAATTCATCTACTTTTAAAATACTGGCCATTATTCTTGTGAAACCTCATAAGCTGTAATATACGAAGTTCCAAACCATTGGTTACCAGAGGAGCTATAATCTTCTGATGTAATATTATGGTATACTGGCGCTGTACTATTACTAGCCAAATATACTTTATATGTAATTTGTGATGTAGTGTCCGGTAAGTCAAAACAACACATAGTAAACGCATCGTTCATCATGGCGGCATCAGTCAAACCAGTAGCGCTGTCATTGTCAAATGAACCTACAGCCATATTGTAAGTTCCTCCTGATGTTGTTCCTGCACTATTAGTACTAACCTTAGTATAGCTTCCTCCTGCTATAGATCTCATCATTTTTAACATAGCAACAGAATTACCAAATCGATTACCAATTGTATTATGCGAAACAACCAAAATTTTAGAATTTTCTTTTTTTGGTGTTATTTCAACAAAACAATCCGTAGCAGCATAAACCCCGGCCGTCGGTGAAGCTAATGTTGTTGTTGTGTTAGTAATTCTATGTTGTGTCTGAATTATGCTTCCTGGAATATCAAGAATATCAGGAATTTTTATTCCAGAGGCACTTCCTCTTTTTTGATGTGGAGAAATAATGTCTGCTTTAAGAGTTGTCATACGTGTCTTCTCTTTCTATTTCAAACATCCACATATAGGAAACACCTGACCACACATCGACCCATCCTGTGAATGACTTACCATTATCATAGCTATTCATATACATTAAATGTTGTGTGTTACTATTAACACTATTTCCAACATGCTTTGCAATTTGAAACGTATATTTTTTAGTATCCCCTGCAAGTCCAGTATTAGCTTCTAAACCATACACCGCTACAGCTGGTCTAAATCTCCTTTGCCACATTCCTGCCCCATCACTTACATGCATGTAAGCATATCTCAATGTATTATAATATCCACCCCATACTGCTATACTTGTATTTGTTGTTACTTCTTCTACATTGCTTCCATCCGTATCTCTTTTTATAATTCTAAAACAATCAACATATGATGTGCCAGCACCGTGAGGACCATGAGAACAAGTAGCATAACAAAATATCATTTTGTCAGTATTATTTCTTTTTTGTGTATATTCAATTTCAAGATTTGTATTGAAGTACCCTGGTCCTGTTAATGGAGCAGTATTAGGATTAGCATCATTACCACTATCAAAAAGATATGATGAAGTACTTTGAGATTGAGTAGCTTCCACATATTCAACATTTATAATTCTACCAGGTACAACCAGTTCGTGACCATCAGCTACTCTGATGATATTGTTTGCAGACCCTTGAATCTCATCAACATAAATTATTCCGTCAGACATTTTTATCCTGCTGGTTTAGTTGGCCACACAACATCGTCTAATGATGTGTAAACTTTTGTAATGTCTCTGAGAGCTTGTCTATAATCAATCTGTTCCTGCGTCATTGTTCTATCTGATAAGGCCCAATGATCAGTTGAACTCAAAAGATTGTCTCTTTCAAACCTTAATATTTTTGTTGGTTCCAAATCCCTCAACTCATTAAGTTTGGTCTCTACTTGGGACCAAGTAACTCCAAAATTGGCTGGATTGTTAGACAAAGAAGCTACACCATTATTAATCACTTCCTTTTGCATATGTCTATTAAATGAAGCCTCATCTGTAGGTTCATCTTGTAAGACATATCCACGTACTCCTAATTCTCTTAAAGCCTCTGATACTGATGACATGGGTTCTCCTTAATCTCCTAGATCTGTATATAAATAGGAAGTAGCATCCATAGCTGGATTTGTGTTACCTCCAATTTCCATTAATGTAATTGTTGATATTGGCAATGCATCATGTGTAGCGGAATTTTGCCATATATGGTTTCTATTTACATATACTTGATACAAATCAGTATATCCTTTAATAAAAATTTTATATCTGCATTCATCTGTTGTATTAGGATAATCCATAAACGTGATTGATGATATTGAAAATCCAAAATGTGCGTTTGCAGCAGTGGTACCATAATATTTATTGTGGGCCATTGTTGTTCCTAATCTTGCAGATTCATTATCTCCAAAAGAATATGGGGCTCCGTATTGCATATTCAAACTTTTTTGGCCAAACCCTTTAAAATAGGTTTGAGGAACACTTGTATCTAATTGATCATACCAAAATCTTGAACCATTAAATTGAATACCGTATCTATTTGGGTCTTCTATATTTGTTCCTATTTTTTGACCGGGTGTATCTCTTCCTATCAACGTATTAATATACCAATACTCAGAACTAACCTGAATATGAGCACTTATTAGTATTGAAGAGTTTGCAAATTTTGGAGTAAGATTTGCTCTAAGACCTTCAACTTCTTGATAATATCGGCCAGCCGCATGAGTAAATTGACCAGGAAAAACTGTTTGTTTGACTTGTAGTATATTACCTGGCATGTTTACCTTAGTATCAGATGGTATTGTAATTACACCTTCAGAACCAGTATTAGATGCTGGTCTAATGACACTTGTTGCAACCATAGATTTTAATCTTCTTGCACCGCTCATGGTCTAAACTCCCAAAGAGATAATGTAGAGGAAGGACACGCATCATAATCAGCATTATCCAAGAACTGCGGAGATCTATTAACATGAGCATTATAACTATCACTATAACCACCTACCCATATTTGATATGTAACAGTACTGGTTGTAGCAGGTGAATCTAGATACATTCCAGAACACCGTTGCATTATACGCGTTAATGTCGAGGCTGTTGTTCCATCATAAAAATTCATATTAGATGTACATGGCGGTCTTGTACCAGCTGCGGTACCTAGAGCACCAGAGATATCTGATCCATCTCTTCTGAGTTTCATTTGCCACTGATAATATTGAGCAGAGGCATGTATTTGCCATTGTGCCAATATTAATGAATCATTAAATCTGGGTTGTATAGAGCAATCCAGGCCTGTTACCTGCACTAGCGAAGCACTTGTTGTATTTGTAAACTGTCCTCTAAATACTGTTTGTTTGTACTGGACCATGCTACCAGGAATATCAATTATTGTATCGTCAGGAAGATGTATAGCATCCTCACCGGAGACACCCTGTCTTCCTACTATATGATCAACGTATAAAACTGAATCAGTCATTGTATGCAATCTCGAACATTGTAAAGGTTGAAATAGGACGGCCACGGTTGTAAGAATCAGAGTCTGTGTGGGTTCTGTTTATGTATACTGGATACGAATCAGAATATCCTCTTATCTCAATGGTTGCTAAAATAGCCGTGCTTTGAGAATTTTTACCAAGGAGGCTTGCTGGTATAAGATAACTTCCATTTTCATTAAACGAACTATAAACTGTATTGACTGTTCCTTTAATATAGTTAATAGTGTTGAAAGTAGTCTGAGGTCTAAGACCGACACTTGTACCTTGGGAATTAGTTACGTTGTTATAACTAAACGAGCCCGCCGCCTCATTATCATTTGGCTCGACATAGGTTACTGACGCTTTATTTTCAAAAATTAAATTACCAGCTATTTGATAATAAGAACCTCCTATGTGTAGATTCCATTGACAAAGGATATCACTATGGTCATATTTTCTTTGCATAACTGTTCTTAATCCTAATACTTCCGTCGCAGTAGTCAAAGATGAAGTCTTGCTAAAAGTACCATGAAAAACAGTATGAGCATAATTAATAACTCTACCACCATCAGAACGGATAGAGCTTTCATTGTCTCCAATGATTAATTCTTTTTCTGGATTATTAGGTCGTATTTCATTAACTGAAATACCATGTGACGTAAAAAACGAATCTGAGGGAATGATTGGACCGCCGCCACCCATTATACCACCTTTTTCCTATATTCTTTTCTATATAACTCATAACCTTTTCTATCAAAAAGATTATCAGACAATTGTTTTATTATTAGAGGATTATTAACACCAACTACTATGTAATCAACGCGTAAATGTTCTTTTGCGTATTGTTCAAAATGTTTCAATAATTTCATACCCACATTACTATTTTGTTTACTATACCAATGAATCACTGTAGCCTCACTCTTGCCGCTCCATGCAAATGGTCGACCTGAACTACCAAACAGATATCCTTTTAATTCATCATTTTCCCAAAAACCATAACCATAATTTTTTCTTTTCCATTCATTACATGTTGTTATAAGTCTTTCAGCATAGTCCCAATGATAGTCTTCATCATATTCATCAGTATATACAGGAACAGCATGTTCTTTTGATAGTTTTACTAAATCATGTAAGTCGCTTTGTTTAAACAGTCTAATCATACTATAGTCAATGTGCCTTCTACAATAAGGTTAGCTGTGAGCTCAATAGGACCAGCACAGATTGCATTATTACCAGCTGGAATGGTTGTTTCAGCATCTACAACTCTTGTGTGGATTCTAAAAATATCTTCAGATCCTGTTTGGCCATTACTTTCACCGTTTGTTCCAACAAACGCGCCTCCAATTCTAGGAGTTAATTCATCTGCAGCTGCAAGTTTAAGATCACCATCAGCTTCAAACGCGTCTGCAATAGCTCTTGCTTTACTCATTACTTTCTCCTATTATACTGCGCCGTAAGGACCAACACCAGCGCCATTTATTGCAGTGGTATGATTAGTGTTATCTTCATATGGGTTATATCTTAACACGCTTGGATCCATTTCTATTGCTTCAAAATATGCAACACTATCTACTGGATAATAGGCAGTCCCTGTACTGCTTTCATAACCTGTAATACTATATCTCAAAAAATCAGTTGTATTTGGAACATCTATACCAAACATAGTTTCTCTGTGATAGTGAGCATTGAGATGCCATCTAGCGGTTTCAATGTTGGTACTTGTACCAGCATTACCTCTCATAAGATCAGCAACATTCAATGCCTCTCCTGAAAAACCATCAAGAGTAGTTGATGTTGCTCTTAAAAACGTCGAATATGCATAACCAGCACCAACATATGCTGCTGCTGACGAGTATAATAGTATTACGCTATCATCTCTTTTAGGAGCAAATCTTATAATTAATGATGGGTTTTCCTGAGCATCACCCATTGTAAGATCAAAAGCACTGCCGGTAAAGCCATGTTGGGATTGTGATGATACTATATACCTTGCTCTAACACCTGGACCACCTTGGGTTGGAAAACTACCATCACTCCACGTTATACTATTAGCACTTAAAATAATAGCTGGAGCACCTAGTCCATTATCTATGTTTAACGATCCTCCAAGAGATATATCATTAGTTACATTTAAATTATCCGAAACATTTAATTCATCGCTGAATGTTGAATTACTACTAACAGTGATGCCTGCAGCGTCTGTGAAAGTTACTCCGCCAGTAAACGTACCACCAGTGCTTGCAGGAACAACATCTGTCAATTCTGAAGTATTAAATGCGTATATGTTTAATTCATCATCGGCATTTGCACCAGCTGTAAGAACAATTGTATTACCTGTTGAAGCTGTATAATCTGTTCCGTCTTCTAGTACAATACCATTCATAGTGACTAAAATATTACCGGGTGAATAGCTCAGTACTGCTCCTGTATCTGTATTACCTGCTTCAAAAGTTGTTTGACCATTAAAGGAAGTGTATTTAAATGTTGAGAATGTCGACAAGGTTGGGTTTGTTTCCCAATTACCAGATACAGAGTTATATCTTAAAACATCACCATTGGCAGGTGCAGTGAAATCAACATCCGTCAAAGACGTTAATGCACCAGTAAAACCTTCATCATGTTGCTGAAGTCCAGTGTGGACTTGAATCATATCGGCTATCTGTCTACCCGGTGAGTCAGCCATCTATTACTCCCATTCAAGTGTTGGTTCTGTTGGCCAGGTTACATCAGCATGACTTGGCTCAGAAGATTTAATTGCTCTTAGTGAAACTCTATATGTAGCAAAGTTTGTTTTACAAGTCGATGTAAGACCACTGTCTGGAAGCTGTGTCCAGTCAGTATCTTTTAAAACATAACGAGCAATATCCCATGGTTCCATTGATGGAATATTATGATTATTTAAAAATTTACCCATTTATACCTCTACTTTTAACTATTTATGCTAGTCCATTACCTTGTACATAGACCACCTAGTTAATGTACCATCTCCATCCATATCAGATGGCGTGCCTTGTATTGAATCTGTATTAATTATTATGTTTCCAGACCCACCTTCGGTGCTATTGTAATATGCTTTTATTTTATAATAATTTCCATTAGTTAAATAAAACAAACCAGCAATCACCAAATCTGGCGTAGCAACGTCATTTGTTGCATATCTTGTTCCGTTTGCTCCAATAGATTCATAACTGGATCCTCCATCAGAGGATTCCAAAAAAGCAATTATAAAATCTCTAGCTGTCGCGTTTCCATCATCGATAACAACTGTTTGATCTACTTGATACCAACCAGATTCTTGACACACATAATAAATATATTGAGATGTATCCCAACCACCATGTGTATCTAGTTTTATAGCTTGATCTGGCGCAGTAAAATTGACATCTGCAGCAACCGTATCAGCAATGCTCTGTGTATTTAATTTGTGAATAACAAAAGCAGGGCCAGGATCTCTTACAGTTATGTTATCGGTTACTATAGTATTAGCAGTAATATTAGTGGAGGTAAGATCTGTGATGCTTCCGTTAGCAGCATTGATTGTATTAATATCAATTTCACTAGCAGAATTGGCACTTATCAACGTTCCAACAAAAACATCTGCTGTTATTGTTCCTGTTGTTGTTAAATCAAGAGTAGTATTGCTTCCATTATTAAGCACTCGAGTAAGATCAGTATCTTCTCTCAGGTCTCTAATATTTTCATCCATTTCAGCAAAGGTAAGAGCACTACCCTTATCTGTTCTTTTGGTAATAGTCATCCTGTGTTTGCTCCTGCTTGATTATAATAAACACCAATATAGCTTACAAAGTTTCCTGCATCATCATTGCCTGGGTTATCATCAAAATAATCTCTATCTATAAATCCAAATATATCTTCTTCAGCTTCAGTCAAAGGTTCTTCAAAAACATATAACTGAGCAACTAATGCTGCTCTTTCATCTGATCCAACTGCTGTATCTTTTATTTGATCAGCAATAGCAAGATAGTCTGGATTAGCCATTTACAATAACATTCCCTGATCCTGTTGCTGCAGCATTTGGAACCCAAGAAGCATGTCCTCCTGTTGCATCACCTTTTCTATGTACACATATACCATTTGCAAATACATTAGGAGAACAACCAACTGCTGGATCCCCACAACCAGTAGTATCTCCTTTTCTTACAACCTTTGCACCATTAGCAAATACATTAGGACTTCCAACTGCATAAGAAGTCTTATGAAAAGGGTTTGGTGTTGGACTAGCATGTCCAATATGTGAATCTAATCCTACTCTTACTTGTCCTGGCATTATGTTCCTCTTGATCCTACTGGTTTACATTCATATTGAATCTCATCCCAATTTCCGTCAACAGGTACACCTACGTAGACTGGTAACATCTCTCTACATTGTTCTTCTTTATCAAACCATTGTACGTCTTGTTCCAAACAAGTGCTTCCTATACAAACTGTCAGTAATATATGCCAAATTGTTTCCATTAGTTTAAATTAATTACCCCTGCATCTGCATCTATCTCTGTACTTGCATCCAAATCAAGTGTACCAGTGATATTTGTTGTTTGATTATTTTTATATGTTTCACTTACAGTACCATCAACTGTTTGTGTCATAGTACCTTTAATGTTCTCTACGACATTACCATCAACTTGTATATTCCAGTTACCTTTTATATACGTTCTACAATTAGAGTCAACAGTTAAGTTTACATCCCCCTGAACATTGACATAGTCCGTTCCAGCCACGACGGTGAAGTTGTTTGCGACAATTCTTGTTGATCTATTGCCATCTGCATCAATTTCATAGAAAGTTCCTTTTCTATGGTATTCGTGTATTCTTTCAGTGCCGACTGAATCATCGTACTCTTTAATGTGGCCAGATTCTGTCTCAGTAACATGATTTTTTGGGTAGATGGCATTGTAGGCTGACTCTGGTTCATCCCACGAAGTCCCGTCATTGGCTGTTGGTACTGATTTTGTCCTTGCATCATTTTTCTTCTTTATTACTGGATGTTCATAATCTTCATCGGCTCTTGATAATTTGTTTACTTCATGTAATTCATTGTTAGTTGGATCATCTTGAGTATATCCAGGGTTAGCAGCAAAAGTACCCATAACCAAAGGATGTTGAGCTGATTTACCATCAGCATAAAAACCTACCACATGAGTATTAACAAGAATACCAGTTGGTGATCTACCTACTTCTCTTTTGTCATCCCCATCTTCTATCTGTATAGCTGCGCTGTTAATTCCTTGGACAGGAGTTGCCCATAACAATTTTTCTTTTGGGAGAATTGTTGTGTCTTGAGTATTAACATTATTTACTCTTACTTTTACACGGCCTAATTTAAGAGGATCATCAACGTCCTCTACTTTTCCGATAAACCATATAAATCCATCATACCCTAAAAAAGAAGACATTACAACGCACCCTTCAGATCAATTTCATTTAAATAGCTATCCTTAACAACATCAGCAGTTATAGCATATGCACTCTCGCCACTGATAGTTGTTGTCATACTGGTTATTAAGTAATTATCTGACATGTAATTATCGTTTTGAAGTCCATCAGTTGTTCCAGCAAATACAGGAACATCAATTTCTAACATTTGACCACATCTCATTAGTGGATTACCAGGAATAACTATTGTTGTTAAGTTCTCCATTATGGAATTAACATACATTTTTTTGAATCCGTATGATCTTTCAAAATGAGTAGGTAGTTTAGAAGAATCAGCAACAACATAACTATACTCCGCTCTTGTTGCATCAAATTGAGATTTAGATTCATATTCTTCTAAAAACACATCAGTATTTAATTTACCAGATGATCGATTGTCCATATGTTCTACTCTATCAAACATCTCTCTATATTTGTATTTTGTACTTGTTTGTTTTTTAGTTATGATATCAAACTCTAATAGCTCACTATCAAGTAATCCGTTTTTGAATTTGTTAATTGTGTTAAACCTTTTCTTGGGCAAAAAGGCTACAATCTTTGTAAATTCATTTTCTCTTGAATTACCTGTACCAGTGTCAATTCCAAACTCTTGAGGACTCAATGTATATTTTTGAATTAAATTATTTTTTGCATCTTTAACTATCTGCTCAATTGTTTTAAATATAAACTGTTGATCTAAAGATTCATAGAACACATATGATGAGGAAAGGTTTGTTTGAGATATAGCTCTGCTTGCACAAAGTTGTAAAGCATTTGTTGGAGATAATGATGGAAATACTATTTGTTGTTCGCCAAACGTATCTTCTACAACAACTTCTTTATCTGATTTCAAATAGTCTGTAACAATCTTTTTTACGACATTGCTAATATTATCATTATATGGATTAACAACACTTTCAATAGTATCATATCTTTTTTCCAAACTGATGAACTTTATAATATATCCAGCTGCAAGATTCGAATCATCATTGTCCATGTTTTCTATTGTAAACACATGACCAGTAATTATAATATTTTCTATTTCATTTTGACCTGGAAGACCGTATTCAATTGTTATTGATTCTTCCCCAACAATAGGAAAATCATTATAAAGCCCAATAGCATCAAAGAATAAGATCTGGCCGTGAATAAACTTGCTGAATAGACTCTCATAAATGTTTATTTCTTTCACTTGTGGTTTTATACTTGTAGAATACCCATCAGATAATCTAGTAAGCGTAACACTAACTACTTCTACATCACCGCCTTTAATAAATTCATTTGCCATTCATCAATAACCTTAATTCTTTTGTAATAATTGGAACTAATGATTTATCTATTAGTCTAATAAACTTTTTTTCTTCATTCTTTTCATCTTCAAACGTATAAGCATCTACTGCTACATAATCTCCAGCAGCAAGACCAGAGAATTCTGCAGCAGCGCTAGATTCAAATGTATCAGTACTTACTATATGGTTATCAGTAATATTTTTGTAATGTTTTGTTATAGCTTGAGCTTCTGCAATAGATCCATATTTTTTAATAATAAAATTATTAAACTCATTTGGGTTGAGATACCAATCAAATAATGGATCAATAATATCATTAGAGATCATTACCAACCACGTAAGATTAGCATCATCATAATAATTAAATGCAACGTGTTCTATTCTCTCATCGAGTTCTATAACATATGGATAAAAGTTAGCAGCATTGTTAAAGACTTTACTTTTAACTCTTACTCTCTTCAAAAGATTAACAAGAGTTACATTATCTCTAATTACATTTGGAAATTGTCTAAAATATAAATTTGACATTTATAAACCTTAAATTTGATTGTTACCACCAAATTCATCTTTGAATTCAGTACCACCACTATTAAACCCAGTATCATTTAGAGCACCAGTAGAAGATACATCACCTCTTGTGACAATTTCTACTTCTTGGAAACTAAGCTGTAATTCAAACTCACTAGGTAATCCAGTCTCAGCAAAAAACGTTGGGGTTCCTGCAGCCGCATGATTTACATTCAACCCTGTGCATACAGATCTAAACATAGGCATAATACCATAGGGATCTCCATGAAACTGAATAAAACATTCAGCTGGGTATGATAATCTCAATCTATCTGTCGATAACTCGGGAAGCATGTTATTTCTTATTTTATCAATTATGGCCTTTATAGCAAAAGATTCACTCTTACTTCTAGGAGAAACTCTCCAATTGAAAGTATGTTGTCTCAATCCAACACCTTTGAAGACAGTTGTTAAATGAGGATTAAACACTTCTCCAACAAACTTTTGAGCTGCTGATACAGCACCTCCTCCACCTATAGCTTTTAAAGTTTCTTGACCTATTCTTTTTCCTAACGAATCTGTTTCTATTGAACTTGATACATCACTTATAGATTTACCATTTAGTACTTCAGCTGTTGCTTGTGCTACTCCCCCAATAACTTCTCCTATTTCCACTCCCTCATAATTTACCTGAAACTGTTCTTGCAGATTACTTGGAATAGGCAATATGATAGCGCTATCAGGAATATCCGTTACAGATGTTTCCAGTCTGTTGTTAGTTCTAAACACCTTACCTCTTTGAGGATTTGTAAAAAACAATGAAGTGAAGTGTGCCAAATCCTGATTTGGATAGGAAAACCTATTAAAAGATCCGGAAGCTCTTTTTTGTCTTACTGTGTTTATTGCACTCATTTTAAACCTATAAATATCTACATGGCGTATAAGGGAAGATTTGTACCTAGAAATCCTGAGAAATATAAAGGCAACCCCACTAATATTATTTATAGAAGTTTGTGGGAGCGTAATCTTATGAGGTATTTAGATCAACACCCACAAATCATACAATGGCAAAGTGAAGAATTTTTTGTTCCATATAGGAGTCCTATTGATGGAAAAGTACACAGATACTTCCCAGATTTCTGGGTTAAGAAGCGAACTAAACAGAATGAGGTCGAGGTGGTCGTTATTGAGGTCAAGCCGTATGCGCAGACAAAGGCGCCTGATAAAAATAAAAAATACGCTACTCCAAGTGGCAGAGTGTCTAGGAGATTTCTCAGAGAAGTCGCGACATTCGGAGTCAATGAAGCGAAGTGGAAAGCTGCTAGGGAATTTTGTGCTGATCGCGAGTGGAAATTCCAAATTATCACAGAAAAAGAATTAGGAATCAAATACTAATGCCAGCATATATTTTTGATAAAATCTTAACACAAGGTATTCGAGCAGGAGAAATTCCAGCAAGAGAAAGTTCTTCACGTGAATGGTATCGTTCTAGAGCCTCTAACATAAGATCTGTCCAACCTCAGAAACTTATGAATAGTGATCGAACAAGATTACAGAATAGACTCAATCAAATGGATATGGGTCGCATGTATATGTTTTTCTATGATCCTAAACACAAAGATAAACTACCATACTATGATCGCTTCCCTCTTATATTTCCTTTTGAGAAAGTAGAAGGAGGCTTTATGGGTTTGAATCTCCACTACCTGCCTCCTCAACTTAGAGCTAGATTAATGGACGCATTATACGACCTAGTTAACAATGAAAAATATAATGATGATACAAGGCTAAAGAGACTTACATATCAAAGACTAAATAGTGCTGCTAGATTTAGATTTTTTAAACCTTGTATCAAAAAATATCTAACTAGTCACGTAAAGTCTAGATTTTTCGAAGTTCATCCTACTGAATGGGATATAGCGTTATTCTTGAGAACAGAAAGATTTGAAAAGAAGGCCAAGAGATCTGTATGGGCAGAAAGTAGAAAAATGATTAGAGGACGATAATGACATTTAATATAAATGAATTAAAAGGTAGATTTAACAAGATCAATGGATACTCATCTCCAAGTAAATTTCTTGTATTAATTACTCCTCCTCCATGGGCTGTTGGAGAACAATCGTCTGATACAGTCGACGTATTGCCATACATTATTAATTCTACAAATCTTCCTGGCATGAGTTTTACATTTTCTGATATCAGGCAAACAGGATATGGTCCTATTGAAAGAAGGCCAGATGTTCCAATATACACTGAAGTTCCAATGACAATATATTCTACTGGGGATGGAAGAGCATTTAGATTTTTCCATAGATGGATGCAAAATGTTATCAACGTTGGTCTTACTAATGTTGCTGATAATCAAAGCTCTAAGGGAGCATATCAGTTTGAGTCATATTATTCAGATAATTATCTCTCAACAATTGATATTATTCATTATAACGAAACAGAAGATGAGATTATTAGGTATACATTAAATGATGCATATCCAACAACAATTGCTGATACCGCTGTAAGCTGGGCAACAACAGATCAGATTCTTGAATTAAATGTTTCCTTCACCTTTAGAACATGGTACAGTACAGCATTTTCTCCAGCATCTATTACTAATAATCCAAGAGATGGTGGCGGATCATTATCGTTTCTACAAGCATTGGGAACATTTGGAACAATTGCTAGTACGCTCAGTAATCTTCAAAGACCTACAAACATTCAAGATGCATTGAATACAATTAACACAATTTCAACTACTGGTAGACAAGCCAGCCAATTAGTTGGATCATTATTTTAGTATATTATAGGAGTATATTATGGCACTACCTAAAGTCGCGGCACCCAAGTTTGAGTGTGTTCTTCCATCAGACGATACACCAATTAAATTTAGACCCATGCTAGTCAAAGAAGAAAAAATTCTTCTGATGGCTCAGTCTAGTGGTGAGCAAAAAGATATTATCAATGCAACAATTGATGTTGTACAAAATTGTATTGTTACAGAAAACATTGATATCGGTAACAGAGCGATGGTTGATCTTGAGTATCTTTTCATTAACATTAGATCTAAATCCGTTGGTAATATTGTTGATATAAAAATTACTGATCCAGATGATGGTAATGATTATGATGTAAAAGTTGATATTGATGATCTTGAAATCATTAAACCAGAAAAAGTACCCAACAAGATTGATCTTGGCCAAGGCCTTGGTGTTATTTTAAGACATCCTTCTATGAAACAAATATCTAACATTTCTAGTAAAGCTACAGCAACTGATGCTATCTTTGATGTTATTATTGCTAGTATAGATAAAATTTATGATGAAGATAATGTTTATGAATCATCCGATCATTCAAAGCAAGAACTGGATGATTTTGTTTCTTCTTTATCATCAACTCAGTTTAAACTAATACAAGACTTCTTCAACAATATTCCAAAAATAT
>Ga0222719_10002310_pt1 | contig 17489 bp, 28 predicted proteins | sample C33_34DmetaG_FD_165039 | JGI IMG/M metagenome (GOLD analysis project Ga0222719, IMG submission 165039) | Estuarine water microbial communities from San Francisco Bay, California, United States - C33_34D | ecosystem: Environmental > Aquatic > Marine > Unclassified | place: USA: California... | reverse complement strand
TAAATTCGCTATATCTCATTATTGCATCCTAATACCATTCTTTAACAATACTGTAGAATTTAAAGTGATACCTGCTAGTTCTTTAATGCGATCTAATTCTTCGTTCTTTAGATCATCTGGCAAGCCAATGTCTTGTACTTGTCTATTATTAGCAAAATTATCTAATATATCTTTTACTATGCCTTTTGGATAGTTCTTTTCAATAGCAGCCTTTAAACTTTCATATGAGTTTAAATCTTGCGGGCTATCTAATTTTAATGCTTGTGCAATCTCGGTAGGATCTTGTAAGGGCTTACCAAGTATTACGTTTTTATTTTTCTTTGTGTAACCAGTTCCTGCTTTGTTAGGCTCTGGTGTACGTTTAATTCTTACAAGTCCATCTGCTGGCGACCACATCCAACGTTCGCTTTCTACAGGGCGGCCATCGTCAATAGTTTCTTGGCTGTCTTTACGATCAAGCACTGCGGCAATGGTAGCAATCATAATGTTGCGGAATACACCTTTGTACTTGCTTTCTGTTTCTGCAGGACTATGATAATATGTTTTAAGCCAACCTGGGTTACCTGGCATAAAGTCTACTTGAACATAACCTGTTCTTGGTTTATCTGTTTTCTTTGTTGGATCATAATTAACAATTTTAACTTTAGTCATAATAACTGAACTTTTTGCTAGATCCATAACTTCTGGAGTACGCTTTAACTTTGCTACAAAGTCTGGAATGTCATCTGGATTAACTGACAATGCAATATCAATATCGCCTGAAAACTGCTTTTTTCCAACAGAGCCTAGGGCATTATTTTTTAAATCAATACCTAATACTTTTTCTAGTGCATTTAGTGTAGGCTCAATTTCATCAATATGTATTGGGCCAACGCCTGGCATTGATCCGCCTTCAAATAGTTTAGTCATCGTTATCCAACTTTTCCTTAGATTCTATTATTCTTTGGATACCACGTTTAAATTTACGAGGATCACCACTTTTGATACTGTTTATAAATCTGCGTTCTAATTCACCTGCGGTATCAGCATCATAAGTGTTAGAAAGCCTATTTAATAGATTAATAGCACTTTCAATAATATTATTTGCAGTCATCTCGATTAAACGATCGTCATCGCGCTTACGACCTAAATCGTTGAGTTCTTGCAAAATACTACGAGTATACTTCTTCATATTATTAACATTCCTGTAACAGTATTTAGCGTCAATGCATTATAAATAGTTATGCTTATGAAGGGAGAGAATAATGGGCATTTCACAAATGAATTTTCCTGAGCGTTCCTTATTGTTCGCTAAACTAGCAAGTATAGCGTATAATGATAACGTCAAGGAAGTAAAAAGTCAAGTAAAAAAGTTAGGATTCACAACCGTTGAATTCTATAACAAAGAAGGCGCACAAGCATATCGCTTTATGAATGCAGAAGATTTAGTTATTGCGTGTCGCGGAACACAACCATCAGAGTTTAATGACATCAAAGCAGATTTAAATGCTGTTCCTGTTGTTGCAGAAACAGTGAGCAGAGTTCACAAAGGGTTTAAAGCAGAAGTTGACGAACTTTGGCCTATGGTATGTGACGACATGACACGTACACAAAACCTTGACAAGAAAGTTTGGTTCTGTGGACATAGTCTAGGTGCAGCAATGGCAACCATTATGGCAAGTCGTTGCTTCCATTATGCAAGTGTTCCTAACCCACAAGAACTTTACACATACGGTTCACCTAGGGTAGGTTGGAAAAAGTATTGTGATAGTTTAGGTGTAGTGCATCATCGTTGGGTAAACAACAACGACATTGTTACTCGTGTTCCGCTAACTATTATGGGTTATAGACATCACGGCGAAGAACACTACATGAATGCGTATGGTAATGTTCGCAATCCTACAGGTTGGCAACGTTTCAAAGATCGTATGCGCGGCATGTGGATGGGCATCAAGCAAGGTAGCGTTGATAACTTTTCAGATCACGGTATGAACTTTTACATTGCCAATTTAGAAATGTACGCAAGCGGTAAAGAAAACAGTCAAATTTAATCTTTACGAATACGCTTATTATACTCAACTGCTTCTGCAAGAATAGACAGCTCAACGTTATCTCGTTGGGCTGTTTTTACGATTGCTGCTGTATCTTTAGGAAAGCAATGTCCGCCAAAGCCTCGTTGTTCTGTAATTTGCGTATGGCTGTGTCCAATGCGCTCGTCCATGCCTGTATAGTGCGCAACTGCTTTATATTCTATGCCCAATGCTTTGCATAGATCATACATTTGATTAAAGAACGCAACCTTTAGTGCAAGGAAACTGTTGCGAGCATACTTAGCAAGTATAAGTTCACGAGCATCTGCAACTTCACAATTTACATCAAAAACGTTTGCCCAGAAATTACAACTTGTTCCGCCTATAAGCATTAGGTCCATGTTATTTAAATCTTCTACTGCACTTGCGGCACGTAGGAACTCTGGACTAAAGTTTAGCATACGATTAGGAAAAGACTCAGCCAGCATGTCCCATCCTTCTACTGAGATTGTGCTTTTGATTAGGATAGGTACATCTGGTGCTGCTTCAATTACTTCGTAGACATTTTTCATTTCACACGAACCGTCCTGTCTTGGTGGTGTGCTTACACAAACAATTACTGCTTCCGTATCTTGTGGAATTGGTTTTTTATATTCTGGCCAAGCAGGATCTACAATAGTAATATCGTGCTTATCTTTTAATAGTTCGTGATGTGCTTTGCCAACAAAGCCATAACCTGCGATTGTAATTTTCATACTCTAACACTTTCTCCTATATTCATACTTTTATTTACTCAAAGAAAAAGGCTCCCGAAGGAGCCTTTGACTAAATTCTACCATTGATTAGAATCTATGAACTAGACCAACTGAAAAAATCTGGTCTGCATTTTCTGCTTTCTTGTAATTAACAAATGCCGCAGTTCTCTTTGAGAAGTTATGTGCAACTTCACCAATTACAGTATTATCACCACCGTCAACATATGCATAACCAGCACGGTAAGTTTGTTTACCAAAATCTACAGATGCAACACCTGTAGTTGTCTTGTTAGTTGCATCTGGTTCATATGTTAATGCTAATGACACAATGTCAATTTTAGTTTTTGCTGCAAAAACATTTTCAGTTACACCAGTTGAACCAGTCTTAGTGTTTACTGCTGATAGTGTAACAGGACCTAAATCAGCAGAAACACCTATTTCACGGGTTTCGCCAATTGAGTCAGAGCCTGCTTGTCCGTCTAATGTAGTTGCTAAACCTAACTTAAAATTACCAACTGTTGCAAATGCCTGTACTTGATCATCAACACGACCTTGACCAGTAATGCCAAATGAATTACCTTGCATAATATCTACTGGGTTAGCAAACTGCTTCTTTAGATTCTTAATTTTACCTGCTTGTACTGCAAGATGTTTACCAAAGTCAACACCGGCATAAACTTCGCGTGTAGTAATTGCATCAGCATTTGCTCCTGCATCTTCGTCAATACCAAATTCAACTTTAGCATAACCAGTGATGTTAGTGTCTAAAGTTTCACTTGCTTTAAATCCTAACACATTATCGCCAACAACATCAGATGTTCCACCTGTTGTGACGATCGCTTCTTCGACTTGACCGTAAACTGTTACATCTGCGGCTTGTGCTGCTACAGTAAACATTGATAATGCCACTGCACCTGCGATAATAGACTTTTTCATTTTTTCTCCTAATATTCTTCAGTCATAAAAATAGGCGACTAGATGCCACATCTTCCGACAAGTGGCGGTCGCCTCTACAATATTGTAGGTTGAGCATATAGTTATGTCAACCTACATCACTCAGTGATAATACTGAGTGATATTAGCCATTTTTAATAGTAGCACTATCATAAAATACTAATGCTTCTATTTAGCAAAAAAATTTTTATAGATTGCAAAAGTGAGTGCAGATTTAAGAATTTTAGACAAATCGCCCAATTTTTTTTATTTTGAGCAAATTGTGATTATTGCTAGTACAATTGATAAATAATGTTGTTCATAAGAACTTATGCGGTTCCCACCGCGTAGGCCTAGAACGCCATTTTTACTTAATTAAGGAGAAAACAAATGGGAAGACCACTCAATAAAAGATATTTCGGACCACCTACTGCTGGCGGAAATGAAATTAAAGTTCAATTTCACAACGGTACTGCATCTGTAAACGGCTGGATTGTAAAACAAAAAGGCTCTAAAAAGTTTGTTTGTTCTGATGGAACTGTTGAGCAAACTTGCACATTAGTTGACAAAGCATCTGCTGCTGTTGCCGCTGGTGAGATGACAATTACTGTTGATGATGGCGGCGTTGCTCGTCAGGTAGTCAAAATTGCTGCTCATACAGTAACACTAGATAACGGTGATCGCATTAACTGGGATTTCACTGGCGCTGGTGACACTGTTGAAATGGAAGAAGCAGGTGACGATACAACTATTGACTTAGCAGGAACTGACGAAGATGACTTCGAAGGTGATGACGTATAATTTAGTTTAGTCACTAAAAGATTAACCCCCGGAAGTAGTAATACAACCGGGGGTTTTGTTTTAGTAAATGTACTTTTTAAAATTATTTTCGGGCTATGCCCTCTTATATCTTAGTTTCTAGTAATACTATTTATTACCAGTAGCATTATTAATGAAGTTGTAAAACTTCTCAGCAGTTTCAAGTACTTTGTCGACACCTGGTACGGTAGGCATCTCAACAGTGGTAACTACTTCACCAGTCTCTGGATCACGTTTTACACTTTGTTCCCAACCTGCAAATTTAGAACCAAATTGGAACTCTTCAAAACCCTTTGCCATTTCTAGCACTTGGGTACGAATTTCATATCCGTTCTTGTTAAATTTAACTTGTGGGATCGCTGCTTTTACTTGATCTGCAAGATCCTGCGCTTGTTTTGTGATACCGTTAAAATCAGTCATTTCATTTCTCCTTGTGTGTATGTGTGTATGACTTTGTTGCTAACATTTATTAGCAACTGTTACTAATGTAACGTATTATTTATAATTTGTCAAGACCTTATTTGCCATTTATGACATCTAGTTCTTCATCGGTATAGGGCCACATTATAGTAATCCCGCATAGTGAAGTCCGTTGAGAACCATAAGTCCTCCAAGTACAGACATCATTATAGTTAACCCAATCATGCCTCTTAAAAGATCTTTCCAATTATACATTTTTCTTTGCTCCGTCTAGTATTAAAAACTTTGCTTCTTCGTAAAGTCCCATACTTGCTAGTTGAGAGGCAGCTCTAGCACGACCTGCTGATTCTCCAAAAGCAATAATTGCAACAAATGCAGTTATTAAAGCCTTGCGAACAATATTGCAAAATTTGCAAGTAAACGTCCAATAAGTTTGAGCGAGTGAAGACATTATTTGTTCCTCCAAGCCAATTCATAGATATCACCACGTGCAATACCTAAATCACGAAGTTCATGATCACTTAATCTTGAAAGTTCCTTGATAGTTTTATTTGCTAGTCTAGCGTTTTTGTAGTTTTGTTGTAGTTTTTTGAACCACTCCGCAACCGAGTGTAGGCCAATTTTGTCAGCCGTTATGATTAATGCAGTCATTCTGCGTCTCCTTTGTGTATAAGTGTGTGTAATTTTGGTGTTACGACCCCGGTCTCTCCCGGCGCTACCGCTTGTATGGCATGGGATATGCCCTTCATTTTTTCTGAGCTGAAGACGCTCTCAGTGAAAACCATTAATAGTTTCTACTGATATTATTTATACAATAGTACAGCCATACTTACGTTTTTTCAACCTTTTTTTGTGCAAGACAGCATTGCTATTTTTGCACGATTAGCCGTTATAGTAGATCTGTTATAGGTGCTTCTGGGTCGTTCTCAACAAGCAAGACGTCAAAAGCGGCTGTGACCCCTGGGTTAGGAAACTAGCTCAGGGGTTAATCTTATCCGCTAAGATTATTTAAATGTTCCTGATAGTCTTTTTCGTGTAGGATGCCTTCGCCAAACACACCAATAAACTGTGTGCCTGCTGATCCTTTTAGTTGGAACTCAATGTCAGTGCATTCATCATACACAAACGGTACTTGTCTGTCAATGATCATCTGCTCAAGAAACTCTGTTTGTGCAACACGAAGGATGACACCAGTCTTGAGTCTTGCCACATTGCGGAATGCCAGTGTTCTATTGTTGAGATTAGCACTGGCACAGAACGCTGAGATACGCAACAACGCAAACTGATAGCCTCTTGGCACGGTGTAGATACTTGCTTGGTTCTTTCCTTCGCCCCCTCTAATACGAGCATAGGTCGCAGTGTTAGCCGCATTGGTTAGGTCGATGTTGTTATCGGGATCGCCATATGCTCCGCCTGGTGTAGCAACTGTAATCAAATCATTTATTCTTAGGTATTCGTTCTGTGTTGTCTGTGTTACAGGAGTTGCTGTGAGTGTTATGGTTTCCTGTATCTCATCGTAGTTAGCATCTAGTCCTTTAATAAGAATAGTATAGCCTGCGTCTGCTGTGTTCCAGCGTAGGGTCATTGTAGTAGCGGCTGTTGGATAGGGATAGGCAGTTGCCAGTTCCCAGGCCGGTACGAAGGTAGCAGGGATAGCCGCATTGTATCCAAAGATGTTGCGGACTGAGTTGCCAAAACTTTTATCTAATGCTACTGCACTGTGCCAGTCAATATAATTTCTATTGCCTGCCATCTATTAATGTCCGTTAGTTGCTGTATTGTAGAACAGTCTGTTTGTGAAGTCTGTTGTTTTAATAATACCTGCGTCAGTACTTGCAAAACTAAACACAGCAGTACCTGGACCTGTTAAGTTACCAAATAATGCAAACACAGGATAGTATTCATCTTGCACCATATAGAATGTGCCCGAACGTTCTGTTACTCCGTGCAGTGTTCCGTTTTGAACTACTGCTTCTGTCAAGTCTTGCGGAGATGTTAATGCGTTGTCGCCAAACCACAAATAACTTCCGTCATCTGAATTGATATAAAATGTAAAGTTGCCAGTCGCTGGTGCTCTAAAGTATCCTGTTGCTGTATAAGAAGTATAGTTTGCTACTGTTCCACTTCTACTAATACTTGTAACTGCGCCTGCGGCTGTTTCGGTTCTAGTACCTAACCAAGCGGTATAATCGTCTACGTCGGCACTAGTTGCTCCACTAACAACTGATGTATCGCCAAAGTAAGTATCGTATGTTCTTTCATATACACCGCTTGCAAGAGTTAGTGCGCTAACGTCAACACTACTTGCTATTGAAACTCCAGGAGATAGTGGAGAACCAAACCACTTATTCTCTAAATAGTTTTGCACGTTGGTATACTCAGTTAAAGTTAGTGTTCTATTGAACATAATAACTTCACCTATGTAACCATATAGTTCACTCGTGCCTGCTTGTCTAGCACCAATGTAATATGTTCCTGCAGAAGCAGAAGTAGTTGTTCCTACTGTTCCACTAAATGACAGTGTTGCTTGTGTGCTTTCAATATAGTATTTTAATTTGTCTGCGTTTGTTGCACCAGATCCATCGTACACTAAAGTATGAATGTGCCATGCATTATCTATAGCAGGGCCTGTGCCAACACCGCCTGCTACATTTACTTTCCAGTTAGATCCATCTGAGAATATAGATAATCCACCTTGGTCTGTTGAACCTAAATATTGTGTAGCAGTATCATTTGTATTAATCTTGCCTACAATAAAAACAGTGAATCCCGAAGCACTGACTAGTTGTGTAAATGGATTAACGCTGAGTACATCGTTGCCGTCAAACTCAATGTATCCATTGCCGTTTTGTAATGCTGTGTTTTCGTATGTAGGTTTGGCATTGCCGCCATCTGGGTTTGCGTTGTGTGCAAAGTTGGATTTGTCAGTCCACTGTGTAATCTGTCCTTCGTCAGTAGCGTTAGGAATTAGTGTTGATGTATCTGCACCGTCATACCAAACCTGCAGATCAACTAGTGAGTCACCACCAACTGACTCTTCAAGTGACACTGGAGTGGCAATAGCACCTACTGCCACCCAAGGACGCTTAGGAAGTAAGCCGTCTGGATTAGCAATGTCATTTACTGCATTAGTTGCATAGTTAGTTGGTAATGCTGTTAAATCGTATGTGTTATTAGAACGATAATAATTTGCTGTATCATCATCAACACCGTCAGTACTCCAAGTGCCGCCACCTTCTGTAATGCCTTGACCTTTGCGTTTTGCTTGTGCAAGATCAAGTTTAGCAACCTGTCTTAGTTGCTTGTTAGCAAGTGTTGATATACCGTTAGCCGCCATGTCCGTATCCTGGGTCTTTAACTCTAATATCCGCAGGGTGCTTAGGACCGTTTAAGCCGCCGCCTGCAAGTGTAGTCACACTGTCAATATCTGCAACTACTTCATTTGGGCTGTTAGCAAGTGGACCAAAACTGTCAGCATCTAGCATTGCTAATATCTGTTTAAAACGATCGTCTGGCTCGTTGTTTTGATGTACGTGAATTTCAGCCTCCACGCCATCTTGTTTGATATCGTGTGGGCCTTCTACGGCATCTAATAAATCAAGTACTTGTCTTACTATATCTGTGGCTCGCATTGCTTGCTCCTATTGCTTGTATTTAGTTAAATAGACATATGATAAACAAAGAACCCTTTCAGGGCAAGATTGATGAACTAAAACAGTCTGGAAAGTACCGTGTTTTCAATGATATTGTACGTGAGCGCGGAAAATTTCCTAATGCAATTTGGTACGGCAAATACAACATCAAAGAGATTGTAAATTGGTGTAGCAATGATTATCTTGGAATGGGTCAAAATCAAGTGGTAATAGATGCAATGCACACTGCATTGAATCAAACAGGTGCTGGTAGTGGTGGTACTCGCAATATTGGGGGGACATCACACTATCACGTTGCGCTGGAAAGAGAATTAGCGTCCCTGCATAGCAAGGGTGGTGCGCTTCTTTACTCGTCAGCGTATGTTGCAAATGAGTGGACACTTATCGCTTTAAAACAAATCATTCCCGACATTGTGTTTGTTAGTGATTCTATGAATCACGCCTCTCTCATTCAGGGGATAAGACACAGTGGTGCACCTAAGGAGATATGGAGGCACAATGATATGAGCGATCTCGAAGATAAACTAAGAGAAGTAGCCAAGGATGGCGGTACACCGTGCATCGTATTTGAATCTGTATATAGTATGGATGGTGATGTCTCCCCTATCCAAGAGATTTGCGACTTAGCCGAACGTTACGGTGCGATGACCTATATCGACGAAGTACATGCCGTTGGTTTGTATGGCGAAACAGGTGCAGGCTACTGCGAAATGATTGGAGAAGCCCGTGTTGATATAATCAACGGAACGTTAGGCAAAGCCTTTGGTGTCACTGGCGGATATATAGCAGCGGATGCTATCGTTATAGACGCTGTCCGTTCAGTGGCATCAGGCTTTATTTTTACTACTAGTATGAGCCCTGTTATATGTGCAGGGGCTTTAGCAAGTGTCAAGTACTTGCGAGATCATAATGAGTTGCGCATTGCACATCAAGAAAGGGCGCATACTCTAAAAAATATGTTGAGAGCTCGCGGTCTTAAAACCCACGAGAATGCTTGCACTCACATTGTACCTGTAATGGTTGGCGATGCTTTCAAATGTAAGGCTATGAGCGATCGCCTGTTAAACGATTACGGGATATACATACAGCCTATTAACTGGCCTACTGTTGAAGTAGGTACAGAAAGATTACGCATTGCTCCAACTCCCTGGCATACAGATAGCATGATGGCAGAGTTAGTTGGAGCACTTGAAACTGTCACAAAGGGCGAACAATGATTGAACCAGATACCATTAGTATTGAACAACTATTTGAAGAAGAAATAATAGCCATTACTGAGTATGCTGTTGCATTAAAAGAACAACAAGCAGAATTTGAGGCATGGTCTGAAGATTGGGAAGAATACGAACTTGAACTTACAAAAATGAAACACGTCGTTGAATATCTACAAGATAGACTAGACGGTAAGTTTGATTACGACCCAGAAAGTAGTTAACGTAAGAATGCTTCCCAACTTGGATGTTTAATATCAAAGTCAAGTTGTTTACGTTTATTTGCTAGTTCATAATAATCAGGCTGATATGGAACTACTTGAGGTTTCATATGGGTATGATTAGCCTTTTTACTATTACATGGCTTGCAAGCCGCAACAATGTTTTCCCAGTTAGTCTTGCCACCTTTACTTAAAGGTATTACATGATCTAATGTTAGGTTAAGTTGTTGTGAATGATGATTGGTATTACAGTATTGGCAGACGAACATATCGCGAAGGTAAAGATTATAACGAGAGAACCGTGGCTTTCTATTCCGCCGGAGCATCTGCTTCATCATAATAACTGCTGGTACTCGTGTTTCCCAACTTTCGCTTCGCACAACCCAATCATCGTACCATTCTAATACATGTACCTTATCTAGCCAGATATAAGTAACTGCTTCCTTCCAGTTGATGGTGCTGGGAGGTAGCAATGATATCGGTTGCCCATCGCTGTTTAAAACTAATGTGTCTGCCATTTCTACGATCCTTCAACGACCCACTTAACACTTCCTAGGTTAACTTTCCAATGTTTTAGTATTCCGCTTTGTAACTGTCTTTTAAACTGATCAAACTCAGGATGGGTCGTCTTCCATATACATCTTTGTTCTAGTGTAGCCTTGTCCCAAGTTCCCCAGTCGTTTACTAACGAGAAGTTTGCCGTAGCAAAATTGGGAAATTTAAGAATTACCATTTTAGCATAATCTGTCATCTCTTTGTAGTTTAAGTCTTGCACTACAAAATCTGTATGAATTTTTAAAAATGGATGATTCTTAATTTCTTTATTCAAAAACTTACAGTTCTCTAGCAACTGCTCCCAATTACCACCACGTCTAGTAATATTATACGTCTTTTCTGTTGCTGCGTCAAATGAAATCCGTATATCAATTATTCTATTATGCCATTTGCTTATCCGTTTCCAATTAGTTTCTGTGAGCATAACACCATTTGTTACTAAACCCAAATTAAGATTAGGCCATGGAGTAGGATCAAACTCCATTAAAAAGTCTCTAAATATTTTAGAACCAAATGGATCTCCGCTACCTGTAACGTGCAAGTTTACTAATCTATCGTGTGGTTCTCCTAGCACTCCGTCTATAACTTTATCTAGTATTGCTTTTCTGTATTCATACATAGGACCATCATTATGCATAATCTTTTGTACCCTACAACTAGGACAACTTAAATTACAACTTTCGTCCATTGCTAGATATACTCTAGTTGGCATTGGATTATTAGGTATTTCTTTAGGAACACTGGTCAGTCTATCGTCGGCAATGTCTGGACACAACTTTTGATTACAATATCTAAAACTACTGTCTAGCATAGATTTTCTAATCAGTTGAGCACGTTCACCATTCCATATTTCTTCTAATGAGTTTTCTGTTAGGTTACCAATAGGGTAGGGAACCCAGCCTGGGCAGCAAACCCAAACTCGTCCATCAAACGAAACATCAATATAATTAAATGGTTTAGAACAGAACTTGCCTTCTAGTGGTTTAGACTTTTCTGGCATGCCAGACATATCTTTTACTACTATCTCTCCAAACAAGTCATCACGGTGCGTAACTTTAGGCGGATTAGGTCTAAAGTCTTTTCCAGAAAATTCCTGTGTGAACCATTCTCCGATCTTGTTTTCCATCAAGATATTTATGGCATTTATATTAAAGGTACGTTAAGTTAGAATCAGTGTCTTTAAATTGATCCAATGGTCCAACCCAAGTTTCGTTGTCTTTTGGTTTTTCCATTGATGGGGGAGGGCTTGATGTCAAGTTAACCATTCCTTCACCGGAACCTAGCATACACAATACATCGTCTATTAGAATATTAATAGTGTATGATCCAGTGTTTGGATTAACATGAATTACTATAGGACCTTGTATTTCGTTTTCGTCTGGATCAATGACTACACCAGATTGTCCTAAAAACATAGGAATTTCTCCGTAACGTTGCACAAGCATATTTGTTATTACAGGTGCTGGACCGCACATATGTTTTAGCACTTGTTCGGTTACTTTAGGTACAGGGATATCTTCTGCTGTTACACTTGAATTTAATAAAAAAGCAGATAGAAAAAGTGTAGAAAAATGTAATAAGAATTTACTTTTCATAAAGTATTTATTAAAAAAACTGCTGAATCATCTGCTTACCACAAGACTCTAATGCCATTGTATATTGATCATCTAAGTCGTAGTTAAACAGAATATCATCAGTTGCTTTTCCTGTTAACCAAGCAAACTCTGGTTTATATGGAAACTTACCTGCTAGTTCTAGATCTAATTGTCCTGGTGCCCAACTTGCAACACCTGCACAAATTCTGAAGTATGGAGGATAATCACCTGATGCTAGTTTTTCTAACATAAATGTATCACTGCTGATTGCCCATTCTGATGTATCTTCTGTTGAACTAGAACGCCAATCTTGAGTGTGTAGCATAACTAAGGCATGTTCATTTACAGGACCGCCTTTGTGTATCATAATAGTATCGTCTGGAAAGTTAATGCCTTTGTTATTACAAACTTCTTGTACTGATAGATTGCTTCTATAGTTTACAATAACACCGTAGGTCCCGCGAAGGTCATCTCTGTAAATGTAAATTACAGAACGCCTAAACGGACTTCCGATTGGTAGTCCTGGATGTGCAACTAGTATGGTCCCTGTTCTGCTCATTATACAACATCCGACTTCTTGCTTTTCTTTGATCTTAATGCTGCATTACGTTTGTTTATAATGTTTCTATAACGTTGGCCCTTCTTTGGTTCTTTCGTTAATAGTAATTTAAAACTTTCTTTATAAGGTCCAAGTTCAGAACAAAATATAGAGCCTCCTAGTTTTACAGCGTTTTCTCCAGTTATGAATCTATACTTCCAAATGATAGAAGAATTTGAATATGCTCTACTGTCTAGCGAGCCAAAGAACTTTTGAGACTTAGGAACACTAGGTAAATCTTTAACAACAGACTCCATTACTTGCTGTTGCAGTTCTTGTGATGGATTATTAAATCGCTCGTTGTTGCCGTCTGTGCAGTGGAACTGCGGTATTCCGTTAGCATCTTTTTGATACACTGCCTCAGCAATGTTTTTTATTTTACTAAATTCGCCACTGCCGTTTACTCTATTAAGAACTGTTGCAACAATATATGCTTTTTCTCTTGAGTTATGTTCAACGTCTGCTTCGCCTGCGCCTGTTTTTATTAACAGTTTTAAGTCGTCTTCTGTTACTGGTTTCCCGTAATATTTAAGCACAGTATTTTTAAACTTATCTTTTAAAGATGTTGGCTTCTCATCTTTTTTAGGTTCTTCTTTTTTCTTTGGAGCAACACCTGCTCCACCTTTAGGAAGTAATAAAGTTTGTCCAATACCAATTGTAAAATTAGCATCTAGATTGTTTAACCTTTGAACTTCTTGTGGTGTAGTTCCTCTTGCTTTTGCAATTGAATATACAGTGTCACCCTTTTGAACTTTATATTGATCTAATTTATTGCCACTTGATGCTTTTTTAGGTTCTGGTTTAGGTTGAGCTTCTTTGTCTTGGCCAGTGATACTTGCTGCCCAATCTTTAGCCTTATCGATTATGCTAGTATACTCAACAATTTCTTTATATCTCAAAACTAACTCCAGTCAGGTAATGGACCGCCGTACTTCTTACCACGGATCTTCTTACCACCTACTTCTTTGCGCTTCTTGTTTATAAGATGACTTTTCTTGCCTTCGCGCCTGCGATAACCTTGACTCTTGCAAGATGCAAGAGCAGAAGCACCTAAACTAGCATTAGAGCGTGAGCTCTTGCATAGTTTAGCCGTTGCTTTTGCTTCATCCAATAGGTCTTTATCTAAGTCTGATATTCTCATACTGTATTTAGTTTATCTATACTTGTCAGCAGGATTATGGTAATGCTCTTGTTGTTCGCATAGCCTAAAAGTTAGTGCTTTTCTAGGTCCTTTTGTAGTATTCAATGTTAATTCTCCTGTTTTTTCATGAAACTCTATTTTTGTAATAGTTGCTCTTTCATTGTTGTGTCCAACAAGGATGTCCTGGCCTAACTCAAGGTTAAGGCTAATATTTCTTAGTGTCATGGGGATTCTCCTTACATTGCCTGCACTAATATTTATTATTACTATAGGCCCCGCTGTGCGATCTGTGTATTTTATAGGCCCCGCTGTGCGGTCTGCTATAAATACTTTTGTTATGAGATATGTTATTCATCCTAGTGACAATGGCAGGTTCTATCTTTACGATGCCCTGAACGATATCATTCAATGCTACTGCGGTAACAAGATCCTCGCCGAGAAAGTGTGCAGGATGATGAACCAGACTGCTCTGACCGATATTGGCTCCCCAGGTGACCAAGATTCGGTTGACACATTACATTAAACCAAGTATACTATAGTCATGTTTAAGGATCATGAGTATTCTATATGAACACGATATGCGGGTGTAGCTCAGTGGTAGAGCATCTGCTTGCCAAGCAGAGGGTCGTGAGTTCGAACCTCATCACCCGCTCCAATCTATTTCAACCTCTAAGAGAGAGTGTGTTATAATGACTATATTGAATAAACGCTATACTAAACTGCTATGCATTGCCTCTATGGGTTCTGCTATATTGCTATCTGGATGCTCTACCTCTACGAGCACCTCTATGCACACCTCTACATGGGCTCTAGGTCAGCCTCAATGCCGCGTTATTGGCTGCGGAGCCAACTTGAATTTCTATCCAAACGCCGATGGCGAAGGCCAAAATCAAGCGAGAAGGTTCCATAATTTTGAATGGGGGCAAGATAATATCACCCCAACCAATAATCCCTATGTTTGGAATAAGCCAAAGTAATGGCTTAAACAAGGAGACGTAACCTCGTGTTTTTAAAGAAGATTTTCTTCTTTCGTTTTTCTTTAATAAAATCAACGACTTACCTCGTTTAGTTCATCTTACCGTTTCATTCATATTTTGAACGATTTGAGGCTTGACTCTCTACCTAAGAGAGCATATACTACGCTCATCGAGTTTAGAAGTCAACCTCTAAGATTTTGGTAAAAAAGAGGTTGCTCTTTTAGACTGTTGAGGCTATACTATATAAACAGTAAGGCAAACGAGGATAGGCATTATGTATACAGTTGAAATCTACAAATTGGATGGTCGTATTAAGAAGACCCGTTCTAACCCTAACGGCGAGCGTCTAGTCTTTAAAAAGGACTACGATACAGACAATCTTTCCACATTGGAGAACACCGTAAAGACCACTCTGCGTCCTAAGGAACGCTATGAGATCCACGAAACCTATGTGACTCGCAAGAGCCTAATGGGTGGCAAGGAGTTCCAAGAGCGTTATGATACTCCATACTATTGTTCCCCTTCAAGCGAAACTTATTGGTGCTCATAATGATGCTAGAGAAAGGCAGTCAAGTCACCCTAAAGGTTAAGAATATTCTATGGCCCAAGCGACATTTATATGCCGCTGGGGTCATTAGAGACGAGTTCAACTATTATACTGGGACTGTGGTATATGAGAAATGGTTTAAGGCTGACCAAGTTGGCCTTACCACAGACCTAGACTGGTTTCCGTTTAGGGTCATACAAAAAGAAAACATTGTTGAAGTAAATGACTTGCCAGTCGATTACTCACAACCAGCCAGCGATAGAGTTGAAAAGACTGTGGAAGGTAGCAAAGGCAATGTCTATACCGTTATCAAAGAAGACGGTCGCATCACTTGCACCTGCCCTGGCTTTACATTCCGAGGCCAATGCAAACATATGGCGGTGGTTGCATAATTGGTAAAATAGAGGTTGACATTGTAGTATAGTGAGGCTATACTATATAAACAATGAGGCAATAGAGAGGCACATCATGAAAGCATTGAAAGAATACATCGATACTAAGAACCGTTGGGACACCATTTTTAGTAAGGCTCCAACCTATACCTTTCCGCTCACGCAGAACATGGTAGATGAATTGTGTAGTTCATTGGACTGCGACTTGAGTCCAGAGAACTTGCATTGCGACGGAGAGATTTCTGTAGCAGAGGCTGACAAGAAATACCGCTTTTATAATAAAGTGGCAGACGATATTGCAGACTATACCTGGAAGAACGGTTTGGTCATGCGTGAACTTTACGAACTTTAAGGAGAAGGCTATGTCACTTTCAAATTACACCACTTGGGTAAAAGAATATAAAGACGGAAACTTTGACGTTAAGGTTGGATACTTCCCAGACGATGTTCCATTGGGTCACACCTTTGACGAGACTTGTTACGACATTCAAGAAATGGCTCGCAAGATTGACATGGGCTACCTTGACTATTTCGTTGCTCGTGTTCAGTATCTTTATGACGGTATTGAGATGGGCACTGCCTACCTAGGTGGTTGTCTGTATGAAGATGCCGACAAGGCAATTGAGGAAGGCTTAGACGGCTACCTTGAAGATATGTTAGACGAGGCACGGAGCGAGGCTCAAGATCGTGCTCTTGAAATGGTTGAGCGTTTGAAGAAAGACTTCTTGGAGGTTGCCTAATATGCGTTTTTTATTGTTCGAGGTATGGTCCATCGATAGTGACGGCCATGAAGAACTAATTGACACTACCGCAGACAAGAGCCAGGCTCTGCGGTTAGCAGAAGAATCAAAGAGACCCGGCTTATCAATTGTCGTCTACGAAGAAATAGAAGGCGAATTAGAAATAATTAAGGAAATATAAAATGGCAATATTGAAAAAAGTGTTACACTCAGACCCCGGACACGGTTGGTTGGCAGTGAAGATGAGCGATCTAAAGATGCTAGGTATTGAAACTAAGATCACACCGTTTTCGTATGTAAAGGGCAAGACAGTTTATCTTGAAGAAGATTGCGACATGACTACCTTTGTGAAAGCCGCAGAGGCTAAAGGCATCACAATTGAAATCCAGCATGGCAAAGAGCGTGATCGTAGCCCAATCCGTTACTTCAAATCTTATGCTCCTGATTTGGTAGAATAAAGGTTGACTCTTTCTAAGAAAGGCCTTATACTGTAGGTATAGTTAAACAACGGAGAACATCCAATGAACGATATTCTTGATTTTATTGACGAGCTCAAAGAGATCAAAGAGGTTAATAATGACCCTACCACTGATTCAAAGATCGATAAGTTGATTACCAAATATGAGACTCAGTTTCATAATTTTGAATTGGCTATGGAAGATCAAGCGAAACTTTTTTGGCATGATACTCCGTTTTACATTCCAAAGAATGAGGTATGACCGTGGCTGTCCAATATGTCAAGCCTAAGAATATGTTTCATCCTCTAAGACATGAGGTGTGTGATTCATATTTGGCAAAGGTCATAGAAGCCTGTGAAAAGGGTGAAGATTGGATGAGCTTGGAAGAGATCCAAGCGGCGGCTGATTACCTCTATGATACCATTGCTATGAAACATCAAACAGTGGAGGGTAGTCTATGCCTTC
>Ga0222719_10002309_pt1 | contig 17495 bp, 20 predicted proteins | sample C33_34DmetaG_FD_165039 | JGI IMG/M metagenome (GOLD analysis project Ga0222719, IMG submission 165039) | Estuarine water microbial communities from San Francisco Bay, California, United States - C33_34D | ecosystem: Environmental > Aquatic > Marine > Unclassified | place: USA: California... | reverse complement strand
TAATATTAGTTTCATTAATACCATCATGACCAAAAAAAGTACTACATCCCCATTTTAAATTATGATTATGTTCATAATGTATAGCTGAATACTTAAATGCTTCACTTAATGAAGCTATTGTAGCTGGATGAGCTAACCAGCCAGGATTTCTCCACCCTAAAGGTCTATAATCTACAGCGGTCCATTCACTAATACATTTATTTAGTCTATCTTCTACTTTTTCTATAGTATCTAATTCAAAGAACTCACACTCTCCTATTCCTTCTCTTTCACATTGATGGTAATGTCCATGAGCTGCTAATTCAAAATATCCTTTTGATCTAAGCCAGTCAATCCATTCTTTATTCTCCGATAGTTTAGCTTTATGATGATAGTTAGAGGGTATAAATAAAGTAAACTTAGCACCAAACTCTTTATTGAGTTCATCTAAGTAGTGCATACATTCATCTCCTTCTACTCCCCAACCTTTCTCTGGGTGTATATCGTCTATGCTAATAGTAACAATCATTAAAATAATTTATCAGTCAGTTCAAATACTTTACTATAATCGTTTGTACCGGTTTGATTAACTGGATGATTATAAGTATTACTGTTAATATCTCCTATAACATCTATAGCAGGATGTACGTTATTGTTTGAAAGCTTTTGAAAATAAGTATTTGGTCCAAAATAATTAGGCCTTAACTCTTTACCTTTATGAACATAACTTATCACTGGCTTACCAAACATAGAGCAAAGTATAGAATTACCTCCGCATACAGTTATAAAGCCTGAACAGTTAGCCATGATTTTAAGTTGAGTTAAATTATAGTTATCTTCTGATCTTTCTACATATTCATCGATTAATTTTACATTACTAAAGTAATTTGTAAGTCCGTAATCAGTTAGTATTCCTATTCCTTCTACATTAGCTTGTATATTATGATATCCAGCACTAAGAGAGTTCATTTCATTTTGATCTATAGTAAAATCTTTTTCTTTGTTAGTAGCTCTTTTATATATAACATCATATCCTTTTTCGTTCAGTTTAATAAATAAATCATTAAGACATTCAATATCAAAAAAACCAAAAGGCTTTTCACCATGCTCTAAATTAAACTTATTATTAATAAAAATAGTTGGACGATTAAATTTATACTCGTCATTCTTATAATATTCAGCATAAGGAGGAACTTCCCATTTTGAATAATCTAATACTCCAGGTTCTTCTAAAGAATTAATTCCGTGGATCCAATTATTAGGAAGTGAATTTAACCCTGCTGCGGCATTATCTATTGTTCTATAAGTAAACTCTTCAGTAACTTTATCAGCAAAGAAATAGAAAGGAGACATACCTTTACTAGTTACTACTTCTTCTAATTGATTATTTTTTTGTAACCAATAAGCATACGGTACACTTAACGCTAACTCTATTCCAAATTCCGGGTTAGTTTTTACTATCATCCTACTTGTTTAATTACTTGAAATGCTTCAGCATATTTACATCTAGCTTGTATGCCTCTAAATCTAGCTAAAGTTTTGAGGTTCTCAGGAACGTCAAATCCTGCTTTATTGTATTTTATTATTTGACTTTGATGGCATTCTGAAGCTTTTATCTTATCTACAAATGTATCTGTAATATCAACATAATAATTGGTTGTCATTTGATTAGCTGATTGTCTTGGAATTGGTATCTGTTCGTAGCAAAATACATTTGGTACATATCTAGCTGCTGCCATAGTTGCTTTAAATGTAGCTATGTGATCTTGATTAGCATCTCCAGCCCAATGAGTATATACTGTATCTATCTCATACTTCTTTATATAGCTCTCTATTCCACTAACTGTTTCGAAAGTAAATGGAACTTTAAGATCAGTAAAAGGTAAAAATTCTACTGCATTTACTTTTAATATTTTTGCAGCACATCTAACTTCTTTTTGATTTTCTTCTGCTGTCCTTATAACCTGCCCAGTCGTTCCATCTACTGACTCAGTACTAGTCATACATAGATATACTGTAAAATCTCCATTAAGTTTATGCTTTAATAATGTTCCTCCAACTCCAAACTCTATATCATCTGGATGTGCTCCAATAGCTAGTACTCTTTTCATATAATATACTTACTATTAGGTCCTTCGTTAAATAATAAATCTAATATATTCATATAAGGTAAAAATTCTCCATGAAGCTGATTATAAACTGGATGTTTATAGTGCTGCCAAATTAATTCTATATTTCTACTTTTAAAATCTTCTTCGTTAATGTATCTAATTGAACCTGGTCCTGAACCGGTTATATATTTTGTAGCTTTGAGCTTTTCTAATATTGTAATTATTCTATCTGCACCCGATACTTCGTTACTGACTAAAGAAGAGGATAGAATTACTTCAGTTTCAATATTTAATACTTTTAAAAAGTAATTAATTAAATGAATATTGAGACTACTTAAAGTCTTAAAATCATATAATAGTATATCATTAATCGAATGAAAATATTCTTTAAAAAAAGGAGCATCTTTATAAAATATCTCTATTAATCTTAAATGTTCGTTTCTCCAATCACTATTTTTAAACCCTATTTCGTTAATGTTAAGCTTTTGACTTTTACCAGCAACTGGGACTGTCAGCCATTTACTGTTATTGTGTATTTTTATTTTGTTCCTATTACCGAAATGGTTTTTACCTCTAGGGTATTGAACGTTATCAAATATAACAAACTTATCACTTTGTTTAATTTTATCAAAAAAACCTAACCAAGGTAAATAATTGGGTTGATGTATACTAATAGTCATTAAGTAGCTCGTTTACAGAGTTAGCTACATATTCTACTTGACGTAGATCCATTTCAACATACATAGGTAATGCCAAATGTCTTAGTAGTAATTCATCAGCAACTGGGTATGTGCTATCTCCTACAAATTCTTTAAATGCTGGTTGTTCATGACAAGCAGGCCAGTAAGCATTAGCTGTCGGAATACTGTACTTAGTTAATAGGTCCTCGCAAAACTTAGTTCTCTGCTTTAAAGTAGTTCCTTTAGGAAGAGCTACAATATATTGCCACCATGTCATAATAGTATTATCAGGAATGTTAGGAACCTCTAATTTATCACTATTGAGTATTTCTTTGTACCTATCTGCTAATAAATTTCTTTTGTCAACAAATTCATGAGTTCTTTTGATTTGAGTGATCCCTACTGCTGCAGCCATCTCTGGCATTCTATAATTTGATGATGCTACTGTACAGGTCACACCAAAATCTAAACCTGGCACTGGTGAGTCATTACGCACACATCCATGATTTCTAAGTATTCTACATTGCTCTGCTAGCTTTTCGTCATTAGTTGTAATCATTCCTCCTTCACCAGATGTTATAATTTTTGTAGCAAATAAAGAAAAAGCACCAGCTAAACCTAAGTTACCTGCATATACATCATTATCTATCTTAGCACCAACAGCATGTGATGCATCTTCAAGAAGTACAAGGTTGTTGTCTTCACAGTATTGTTTTATCTCTAAATAGTCTGGGGCAATTCTGCCTCCCATATGAACCCACATAACACCTGCAGTGTATTCATCTACGTTTTCTTTTATAATATCTAAATTTAAACACTGAGTGACTGGATCAATATCTGTTATAACAGGTATGTTATTTGATCTCTCTATAGCACTAACACTAGCTACAAAAGTTTGAGTAGGGCATAGAAATTTCTTACCCTCTATTCCTGTAGCTCTTATCATAACTTCTAAAGCAGTAGCACCGGAGTTAGTAGCAATAGCATACTTTGTACCACATAAATCTGCAAATAAATCTTCGAACTGTTTAACATACTTACCTTGAATAAACATACCTGAAAAGAGAATATCTCTCCATGCTGCTTGAATCCATTCTCTATCTTCTTTAGGAAAATAAGGTTTTGCTCTATATAATTTTTTAATTGTATCCATATTTCTTTTTACCTATTTCTTTATACCATATAATAAACTTATCTAATTTAGTACCAATAGGACTAAACTCATCAGTGTACATACTATACATCATATCTAAATCATATGCCGGAGCCCAAAATGGTTTACTGTTCTCAGCTATAGTATAATCTTTATCTAAGAATTTTGCTATTGTTTCAATATACTCAGTCATTAAGAAGTTTCTTGGATTAGATAGTTCTATAGTCTCAGGTGAGAAGTTACCTTTGTTAATAAGTTTATATAAAAAGTTAACTACATCATCTATCCAAGTAATATTAATATAATAGTTTCCGTCTCCCGCAATCGTTACCGGTTGATTATTTTCTATCTGATTAATAATCTGTGCTGTTCTTGCTCTATGGCTATTTTCTCCATCTATATAAGGAGGTCTGATTATCTTATAATTTTTAAATTTACCGGTGACTAATTTTTCACAATCTTCTTTATCAGTTCCATATTCGCCCCACTGCTCTCTACCTACTGAAGCAGAGCTAATAAAAATATAGTTACAATCAAATGGAACTAAGTCTGCAAATTTATCAAATTGTTCTTCTTTAAATAAACAGAAGTCTAGTACTAAATCATAAGAGTTAAAATTTATATGAGACATAGTGGAAAAATCGTTTCTGTCTCCTTCTATTATTTCAACTCCTTCTGGCCCTGTACCGCTTCTATTAAATACAGTAACTTTGTTATCTTTTAATAATCTTTCAGCTAATGCTTTACCGACAAACCTATTGCCCCCAAATACAAATATATTCATTAGATTAACGGTATTATTTGTTCTACTGTATACTGCTCTGCTTGACTTGAATCTTCTCCATCTTCTAAAATCTTTTCGTGAAAGTTTTCTCCTGGTTGTAATCCTATAACTTTGATTTTCTTTTCTCCTCCTTCAGGAAGATACTTTTCATACATAGCATCTAATAAATTTTCTATACTCATAGCCTTCATAGAAGGAACATAAGGTTTAGAATCTTTAGCATTGTCTAAACAATCATAAATTAAATCTAAAGCTTGGTCAACAGTCCAGAAGAATCTAGTAGCTTTAGGTTCAGTGACTATTAACTCTTGATCTGCTTCTATTAAGTCTTTCCATTTACAAAGAACAGAACCAGTAGAGTAGAGTACATTACCATATCTTACTATTCTATAATCACAAGAAGGATTAAGTCTTTCAAACTGAGTAAATAGTCTTTCCATAAGAAGTTTAGAAGCTCCATATACACCTGCTACTTGAGCTGCTTTATCAGTACTAATTCCTATAACAAACTCTAAATTTTCTTCTAACGATTGCTCTAAAATATTCATAGAACCTATCGTATTTGATTTAATAGTTTCTCTAACAGTAATCTCAGCTAGTCCAACATGTTTAGATGCTGCTAAATGAAATACTCCATCTACTCCTTTCATTGCCTGTCTTACTTCAAACTTATCAGAGATATCTCCATTAAGTATTTCTATCTCAGGGCACTGTTGTTTAAGGTCAATTAATTTACCTTCGTCTCTTGATATAACTCTTACTCGAGCTCCATCTAATAGTAATCTTTTTACTAAAGGAACTCCTAAAAATCCGCTTCCTCCAGTAACTAATAGTAACTTGTCTTTAAAATTGTATTTCATCTGGGTAATAATTTATATATTAATATAAGAATAATTTTATTGATTTGCAACTTTAAATACATCTTCCCAAGTATGAGGTTTAAAGTTAGGATTAAAAATATTGTATGTATTCTCTTCACACATTTTATTAGCAGGAGTATACCAAGTATGTACTCCTCTTTGAGCTCCAGGATTAGTTTTATCTAAATTTTCTTCACCTTTAATAAAAGCTCTTTTATCAGGATGTTTTCTATTATGAACTACTAAAATATTTTTAAAATGATACTGAGGGATATTACCTAGTACCTTATTAGTCATCATCATAAATGCTGTGTCTTCATGAATAAAGAATATAGAACGAGGTATTGTTACTCCTGCTTTTACAACTTCAGAACTTATTACTAACCCACAGCCATTAAATTTATGAGGAGAGACTATATTAACTTCTAAATCTTCTACCTTATCATTAAAGGCATTCATTTCTTCTTTAGTCATAGTATACCTTAAACTCCACCAGTTCTTAGTATCCATTTCAATAAATGGTTTATTAGTAAATTCTGGATGCTCTAATACTTTCCAACTATCATCCCACATTTTACAAATTGCAAATGTAGCTAAATATTTAGGAGTCTTAACATTCTGATGTAAGTGATCTAAAGTTATGAATGATTGTTTAGGAACTAACATATCAGTTTCACCCCATACTAATACGTCAGCTTTAGTACAAAATTTATCGTTGAACTCTCTTCTATAATCTGCTATGGTATACAGAGTATCTACCTCTCTTCTATAGTACTTATAACCAAAAGCATTTCTACATATAGTATTTATCTTTGTTACTGCTTCTATTTTATCTTCTTCTGAGGTAGGTTTTTCTAATGTAGTATCAGTTACTATACATATATCTATATCTACTTCTCCATCGTATGCTTCGACAGCATCTTTAAGAGAGTCTATATAGTATTCAATAATATTACATTCATACCATTGAACTAAACAGCCTATTGCAAATTTTGTTTTCATACTTTACTAGCTATTTCTTCTGCTGCAGCTACACAATTGCCAACTTTACCACTAAATAATACTATGGTGTCATCTTTAAACTCTACTATTGTAGGTCTAGCATCAGTTTTATCTTTATTAGGTAGAACTGTACGTACTGTATACATTGAACCAACATGTATTGCCTTATCAATGTCTGGGAAGAACTTTTTAGCTGACTCTATAAATCTTGGAACATTGGTAAGTTTAGGATCTTTTATAATTCCATTATTAATATACTCTCTATATGCCGGAGGAACGATCGGTTTCTCACCTATGTTTGAACTATGAATAGCATGGACTACATTTCCTGCTACATGGTACTTAGTAAACCCATATGGATCAAAGCACATAAAAGGACCGTCCATAACTACTATACTTTTATTTTTATACTTATTAGGTAAAATAAATAAAGGTTTTTCACATAACTCATACTGATAATCCTTTTCTTCTTGATCAAAATCGTTCAAAGAGCTATATGTGGAAATAATTTTATACTTATACTCTGATAGTTCTTCTAATGAATCTACTCTATTATTAAGAAGTAAATTAATATTACAAGCTTTAATTCTGTCCATACAGATCTTCCTTAAAGCATCAGGAGCATATAAACTTTCCTGAACATTTACTGTTAAGTCGCAATTAGGCATAGGGTCAACTATAGCCCATTCTAACCCACATTCGTCTAATGTATGAAGATAATCTCTAGGAGCTGTTAAACTATCTTCTGATGCTATACTGTAATAATGGTCTACGTTCTTTATTATAGCAGCATTGTAATATTTTATAAAGCTACTTTCATTATTTTTACAAGATAAAATAGTATCTTTACTTCTTGGATAATGGTAACCTCTATGTACTCTATACTGATTAATGCCTGAAGTAGCTGAAAGAATATTATCATATTTTTCGAATAAATCTACTTGGTATCCTTTATCGGCTAACTTTATAGCAGCTGTGGTTCCGTATATACCTGCTCCTATAACTGCTACCTTACCGTACAAAAGAGGTTTAAGCTTCTGAACTATTTTAGTAGCGAATATAGTTCTATCTCTATTGCCATTAAAGTCAGCTTCACTATTAATAACAGCTTTAAGCATACTCTCTAAAGCATCTTTTTGAGATGTAGGTTCTATGTTATGTGACTTCTTTTTATACCAATCAAAGTTATAATCAAAATGAAATAAATGTTTACCAAATTTAAGAGTAAATTCTTTTTCTAGCTTTTCATTATTTATAATATGAAGTTTAAACTTAGTATCTAAAATATCACTGTAAATTAAATAAAAATGATGATATGCTATTCTATCTAAAATATTAGAGAACGACCTACCCCATTTATAATATTTAAAATGCTTTGTAGAAACAATCTCTTCGTACATTAATACATCATCAACGTAAAATAAACAGTTATTATCACTAGCTAATTTATATAAGTCTTCTACTGCTTCATAATTAAAAGCAGCTGGTTTCTCACAAAATACATTCATTCCATTTGAAAGGAAATGCTTAGCTTGTTCGTAATGAAACTCACTAGGACTAGCTATAACGATCCAATCAGCTTTAAAGTCCCACCAGTGGTCTTTAGAGCCAAGTACCCATACTACTTCAATACCATCTATATTATTTAATTTAGATAGTATTTTAGAACCAAATTTACCTTTACCTATCTGTCCTACTTTAATACTCATATAAATGTTTGTAAGTTTTTTCCATCCAATGTGGAACTGTAACATCTTTATTAGGAAGCCCGTTAAAATGCATAATATAACCAGCTTTAGTATGTAGCATCTGATCGTTTAAGCATTCTTTAGCTGCCATACAACTCATATTATAACTGTAAGGAAGAGCTGTTGTTTCGATATTATGTTTACGGAGTAAATAATTTAAAGGAGTTTGATCAGTACCTACCCCATAAGTCTTTTGACACCAGCTAATCATATCAGAATTCTGTATATAAAACTCTCTCATAATTTTAAAAAAGTCTCTATGAGAATTATTTACTACTTGAAAGCCGCTGTTAAAATATTCATACCAATTAAATATAGGTTGATCAGTAAAAAGATGTTTATTATAGTTCTCCATTGATCTTAATATCCAATCAAAGTTACCATCATCATGAACCAAAGTATATTTGTTATCAGTTAATTTAAAAAAGTCTGGTGTGTCAGGATGTACTATTGTATCAGCATCTACTATACAGATTTGGTCAAACTTTAATTCATTAGCATCTAAAATATCAAATAAAAAATATCTTTGCCATATGATACCCATATAGTTCATATCCGTAACAGGTTCTTCTAGAGTCAATAATTCATGATCGTATTTCTTTGTAAAGTGTCTCCAACTATCTATAGAGATCTGATACTCTTTTTTAGTCTTACCGTCTTTTTTTATGTCGATTAAAAATACTAAATTTTTACTCATAATATCCTTTATATTCGTTCCATACTTGCCCCATTATTTTTATTCTATCTTCTATACCAAATCCTGTAAAATGCCAAATGTTAGAATACTTAATAAAGAATGGAGTAGTATCTTCATTTAACTGCCAGTTATGCTTAAACATATCTTTTTTATGTATTGAAAATAAATTCCAAATAGGAGGAAGAAGTTTAACTTTTACGTTATTCTCTTTAAGCATAAAATTAAGTACTGTCTGAACTTTACCTACACCTTTTATCTGATCTAATTCAATACTGTTGTCTTTATAAAACTCTATTAGTTTATCGAATATAAACTTATGTTCTTTTGTAAAGAAGCATACTCCACTATTAAAGTACTCATCTATATTTAATTTAGTATCAGGGAAAAACTTACCATAAGCATCTATAGACCTTAATATCCATCCTAATGATGCTCTATCATTTACTACACAGAACTCATCTGTGTATAAATCAAATGGATTAGGAGCATTCCATTTAACCATCGTATCAGAATCTACATATATAATCTTATCGTATTTGTCTCCTACTTTTTCAAATATAATATCTTTATTCCATACTGGGAATTTATATCTATTATCATGTTCATCTAGAACTAAAAAATCTATACCGTTTTTGCTACACCAAGCTTCCCAACTCTTTATACAGTACTCACTATAAGTACTATTCTCAAACTGAGATGTATTATGATTAATAGCAGTTGTATATATTAAGTTTTTACTCATACTATAGCTCTACCTTTCATTTGCTCCCAATCTCTTATTTCTCTTACCTCATCATTTTTAGCTCTAGTAGCTTTCATCATTACAGGGTCTACTCCTACATTTTCAGCTACTTTAATTAATGCATTTAAATCTTTAGGTAAACAATGTCCACCAAAGCCACAATACCCATCAGGTCCTTTAACAGCCCAGTGAGATGTACCTAACCTTTCATCATGTAATGAATACTCTAATACTTTATCATAGTCTAAATCTAATGCCTGAGCTAGTTGGTACATTTCATTAGCAAATGATACTTTATTAGCTAAGTAACAATTAGTAATATACTTAACCATTTCAGCATGTTTAGATCCTGTTTTTACAAAATGTACTTTTTTAAATGCTACTGAGTATATTTCTTTTAATCTTGTGGTAGCAGGTCTAGGTCCTCCTAAAATTATTCTAGTTTGATTCTCAAAATCATCTACAGCATTTCTTTCAGTTAAAAATTCAGGATTAAAAACTATACTTAAGTTAGGGTAAAGGTTATTTAACCTTTCAGTAGTACCGGGAGGAACTGTTGACTTAATAACGACTATCTTACATTCTCCATAATCGTTTAAGTCTTTAATTGCTCCTTCTACTATGCCTGTATAAGCTGAACCGTCTTTATCCATTGGAGTAGGTAAACATACAAATACTATTTCAGCAGACATTACTTGCTCTTTTGTACTATTGCATTTTTTGCTATCTAAATCATAAGTATAGACTTTAAAGAATGTTTTAAATTTTTGGTATATAGCATTACCAACAAATCCTTGTCCTATAATTCCTATCATAATTTTTCTATTGTTTTAAATTGTTTTATTGTAATTGTTCCAACTTTATCTTTTACTGTGAAGAATATTTCATCTTCGGAAAATTCAAACTTACTGATAGAATAAAGTTCTCTATCAATAGTAATAGATTCTTTCTTACTTGCTTTTTCTACATCTTTTATAAAGAAGTAAAATTCTTCTACAGGTAATTTAAGAACGCCGTAAGACTCAATAAACTCTCCATTTAAATAAAAACCTTCTGAATTACCATTCTTAAAGAAGATTGATGTAATTCCCTCTTTAGTAGATATACTAAGACCAGGTTCTCTAAAAGATTGAGACCATCCTATAGAGCAAATAAGTAAAAAAAGTAAAGCTAATTTTTTCATGTATATTAATGTAAAGGTTTAGTCGATAATTGATCGTAATAGTTATTTTGTTTTTCTTGTTTACTAATCTGCTTGTGATGAAATAGAGCATAGTTTTCATCACCAGGTAAGAAAGCATACGCTTTGTATCCTTGTAGTTTTTCATGTACCTTATTAACCCATTTAATTGTAGGTAAATTTTTCCAAATACGCCATTGGTAGTCAGGAAAATTTACCCAGCCATTGCTGTCGACTTTCCATTTCCATTTTTGAATATGACTTTCAGTAAGACCTTCTACTGTGTTTACTCTAGGGACTAGATAGACATCGTTATCGGGATTAGATTCTAAAATTTCAGGTAAATTTTCTATAAGGTATGTATTAGGAATTTCATCAGCATCTATCTGAAATATATAATCTCCTTTACAGGCATATTTAAGTAAATTTTTCCAATCAGCAAAATGATTTTGAAATTTATTCTTATATAAACGAAGATTAGTTTCATGTGGTATGCCTGATCCGATTGATAAAGTAGAAAAATTATCTAAATATGTTTCAGTTTCTTTTGTTGTATTTACTATATCTAAAAGTATTACTATCTCATCTTTAGGTCTTTTAGTATAGAATAAAACCTTAAGTAGCTTTTCTATTTCTTCTAATTCATTACAGACTGTTATAGCATAACTTATTTTCATAGTTCTTTTATATAATCCTGTAAATTATCTGTTGGTTCCCAACCTAGTCTATTAATAGCATCATTATTTATTCTCAAAGTAGTTCTATAGTTACCAGGTTCATCAGGTACATAATGTTTATTACAGTTGAATTTGTCATCAAACATTTTATATAAGTCGTTTATAGAATAATTAACTCCACAACCTAATTCCCATGCATCTTCATGAGCTTCTCGTTTCATGCCTATAAGAAATAATCCTGATACTATATCATTTACATGAGTAAAGTCTCTTCTTTGCTCTCCATCTCCTACTATAGTTAAAGGTTTACCTTCGTTTATTTGCGTTCTCCATTTACCTACAACTGCAGCATACTCTCCATCTAATATTTCTCTCTTACCATAAACGTTATAAAATCTAGCTACTTCTATATCTAATCCATATGTTGCTCTATACAAGTGGCATATCTCTTCTCCTATATGCTTAGTAAATGCATAAGGAGAGCTAGAAGGATTTCCATGTCTAGAAGATGAACCTGCATATACTAACTTAGCATTACATAGTCTAACAAACTCACATACTTTTTGAGTACCGTTAACATTACTATGAAAAGTTTCTGAGGGTTTATTGAACGAAGGTTGAACTCTAGATAATGCTGCTAAATGATAAACTAAATTATAATCTTTTTCTAATGAACCTATATCATTCACATCTAACTTTATATAGTTAGCTCCTTCTATGTGATTGTCTTTAAATCCTAAAGAATAATCATCTATACTAGTAACCTGGTGACCTTCACTAAGTAAGTACTCTATTAAATTACTGCCAATAAAACCAGCTCCACCTGTAACTAGTATTTTCATAATGTATAAAAATCTATATGTTCTAAAGCATCCATAAAATTATTCTGAGTAAAATGTTTAAGATTTTTCATATCCATCTTATGAGTTTGATCAGAAGGAAACTGTTTTACTTTTCTATCTTCTTCAGTAATAGGAATAGCTCTTACTGCAGCCCACTGCCATTGCTCTTTACTACTACCGTCTAAAAACACCATACCTTTTTCTGGTAAAGTAATCGTAGCAGGTGCCCATACTTTTTTATCTTTATCGATATAAAGTAGGTCTTTATATAATTCTGGAGATGTTTCTAATAGATCGTTTACTACTTTAGAACCTTCTGTCATTAAAGTAGATGTTGTAAACCCACTACCAAAGCATAACCATGTTTTTATCTGTTGCCCTTGCTGGTCAAATGTTTGTTCATAACAAGCATTACTACCGAAAGGACCTTCTACTAATTGATCTTGATTTAGTTTCATACTTTTTTTAATTTAGGTAAATTTATTTTAGGAGGTGTTGACTCACCTGCTTTTTTAAGTTTAGGTAGTTTAAGTTGCACTTCTTGTGCAATTTCAGGTATGTATTGAGTAAAGATACTGTCAAGTTTAGCAACCATTGTATCAAAGTTAAATGTATTCTTATTTTGGAATGCTAATTTTTTAGCATAAGTTAAATACTTCTTATAGTGCTTAAAAATATTCTTATATGCTTTACCAATCTCTACTGAATCTGCTTTAAACCAAGCTGCTTGAGGAAGTAAAACTCCTTTCTGAACTGAGGAAGGGTGTAATTGTTCTAACTTACCGTTAAGTAAGGTAGTATATTGTTTATCTAAAAAGTCTAGATGACCAGACCATCCCGAAGCTATAATAGGTTTACCTACTAAGCTAAATTCTAATAACGGTCTACCAAATCCTTCTCCTCTAGTTAAAGATACCATAGCCTTTACTTTAGGGTGGTTGTACATTTCATTTATTTCACTATCAGATAAATCTCCATGTATAACATATATGTTAGGAAGCTTACCTTTGACAGTACTTTTAATAGACTCTATCTTTTTAACCAAAGCTGATTTATCCATTAGAGAAGTAGTAGCATGAGAAGTTTTTAAAACTAATGCAGGTTGAGTAGGTTTATTTTTAAACGTCTCTAAGAAACTCTTTACAGTGAACCCTATATCTTTTCTATCATGACCAAAATCTCCTTTTAGCCAATGACCCACTACTAAGAAACAAAACGACTCTTTAATAGAAGATAAATCAAAACTAGATTTAGTATTAAAGTATTTAGTAAGATCTGCTCCTTCCAATAATACTTCTATAGGTTTAGCAACCTGTACTTTAGAAGTAACTTGTTTAGTTCTATTATCTTTTACTTCCCATACAGTTTTTTGAAATATCTCTTTACTATGTACTGAAGATGTAAGGGTTAGGTCCATTCTATTTACTCCTTGAATCCATGATTGATCTACTATTGTAGCTTCTATACCAGCTGTAACTCCTATATTATATTTACCTACAGGTTGAAACTCATTTGGGACTGTTATCTGTACCCATATATCTGGTTTCTGTTGAATGTTAGGTATGATAAGAGAGTATAGCTCATCTTCTTTATGATCGTTTAAATAGCCAAATCTAGTATTTCCCCATCGTTGAGATAATAACTTAACGTTATACTCATCTATTTTTAGAACTGCTTTAATAAAATCTCTAGATCTTGCTCCATATCCGGAATAAGTATCTACCGGACTGCTTATAACTATTGTTGGTTTCATATTAATATCCTGTTAATTTATGAGGTACTTCTACAGAAGGTACTCCCTCTACTTTAAATATATCGTATCTTGGTCTAGGTTTAAAGTTTTTAAATGTCTCTTCTATACTATTCATCATATTGTTACACATGTGCTTAGCTGTCATTTGAGCTTCATCAGATTTAGCCCACATATGTCCTGCCATTCCTTTATCGAATCTTTCTTTAGGAGATAATTTATACACCTTAAGTATAGCTTCAGCTACATCTTCTGGGTTAGATCTATCATCAAAAATATAAGGAGTCATAGGAGAACCGGCAAGAGATATATTAGACGGATAAACTGGTTCAACCCATTCCCCATGCTTCTTATAAGTTCCTCTATGATTAGAAGGAAAGTCAGCATCGAAGTCAATCCACTCTCCTTTTTCGTTCTCAAATCTCATCTGATCTTGCATTCCTCCTGTTACTGCACCTACAATCATTGTACCAGCCATCATAGATTCTGTCAAAGATAATCCCCATCCTTCATTAGAGGAGATAAGGACAGTTACGTCTGCCATATTATACATAAAGTTCATCTGAGCTGTTGATATTTTATTAGCAGAAAAATATACATTACCTTCTGGATATAGAGCATCTTTAACTGCTTTGAGATCAGTACCGTGATTATTAGATACTTCTGTATGCATTACTAGTCCTACTTTTTTAGCAGCTTCTTTACCAATCTTATCACAGAAGTATTTAAATGCTAATATAACATCTCCAGGTCTTTTTCTATGAATATTTCTTGAATTAAAGTATACTAAAAACTCAACATCTTTATTAGGTATAGTTTTCTTTTTAAATTCTTGGACCTGAGGATATATTGGATTATCTTTTACGATAGGAAAAAACTGACTATCATTTATTCCATGAGGAACATAATTGATAACTTTATCTAAAGCATAATCTCCTAATACTAGTTTATTAATGTTTACAGTTTGTTTAGATATACCCATCAAGCAATCTACTGAGTTATAATAGTCTCTATTGTAGACTGGAGCAGGATAATCATCCCATATGTTTAACCAAATGATTGGAATTTTGTTACGGACTTCCCTTTCTATTTCAAATAACCAAATCCAATATCTTGGATCAGTAAATATAAATATAGCATCAGGTTTCTCTTTAGCTAATAACATTCTAACTATAGTAGAGTTACCGTAACCTTCATTAGGCATTACTTTTACAGAAGAGTCATTAATACCAGTTTCTTTATTTACATCTTCTGATATATCTATAACTTTTCCTTTATCAGGATGTTTGAGAGCAGCTCCTAATTGAAACCAATTATACTTATGAGCAGAACCTACTACAAGTTCTCTTGACATAGTAGCAATACCTGAATGCATTCTCAAGTCATCGCTAAGTAATAAAATCTTTTTTCTATCACTTCTTTTAACGTAACCTTCTACCATTATTTTCTAATCTTAATATTGTTTTGTTTGTGAATTTTTTCTCTAAATGTCTTATCAGTAAGATATAAAAAAATTGCACGATCTGCAAGCTTTTTAAAAGAAAAGTTATCTTGTAGACAAGCCATTTTAAAGTGATCGAAAAGAGGTTGGGTGATTTTAACCGACGTTAGTTTTTCATTTTTTATCATAACTATATATCTTTATATATTTATATATAAATAGGCTATAATCCCGAAAATTGCATACAATTATCACACTTACCTAGGGGTGACTTACATTCATGATCTTTGTCTATAAATTTACCATTACTATCTAGTACATTAGTTAAGAAGTTATTCATAGACTCTAATACTTGTTTAGTTTTTCTAGGACCTGCATTAGGTCTAAACTCTTGAACTCTTCTTTGCATTGAAGCATATTCAGCATCTTTAGGTACTCTTCTTTTTACTATAAAAAACTCTACATTTACTTTATCTCTATCTATATTAAATTGTTTAGCAAAGAATTCTTTATATAAAACTACCTGAGCAGTTAGGTTAGGATTCTTCTTTTGGGTATCATTCCAACCTCTAGTAGAGGTTTTTATATCTACTACAGTCCACTCCTCAGTATCTGGATGATAAAAGACTAGGTCAACTAATCCTTTAAATACTACTCCAGGTTTAAGATTCTGATATAGTAAGGTTTCTACTCCTGCTAACATAGTATTCTTTGTTCCGAAATACACTCCTCTTTTCTTTTTAATAAAGTCTAATATGTGTTTACCGTCTAACCAGAATTGGTTGAGTTCATCTGCAGTTGAATAATGCTCATGACCGTTTACAGCTTTACCAGATCTATATGCTTTAATCATATTATCATATAAGAGCTTATTAATATCCATTTCATTAGCTTCTTTTACAGAATTGTGGTACAAAACTTCAAGATAAGTCTGTAATGTTTCGTGAAATGCAGTACCGAATGTAGTGTAGATATTTTGAGTAAAGGGTATTACTTTCTTTCTATACTGCAAATCCCATAGCTTAGGACATTTATTATATGTACTAATAGAGCTATAAGATACATGAGTTAGTTTAGAAGGTTTTTGTTTGATCTTACTCTCCCAAACAACCTTAACTGGTCCTTTTAGTTTTCTTTTCAATATAAATTATTTAGATTTCTTCCATAAACCCTTTTGTACTATTTGAGCAATAATACCATAGTTACTTAAATCTTGAAAAGTATCTATTAAGGATTCATTCTGTGCTTTTCTATTAGATAGAATCATATTTTTCCATCTATTAACTTTATCTGATATTCTGTACCATAGACCAACAAGAGCAAAGTCAGTTTCTTCTTGGTTAACTAATTGAGTTCCAGCAGCAACGTTACCCATTCCGTAATCTAAATGCTTCTTAGCAAATAGTTCAAACTGTTCGTCTGATATATCTTTGTAGGCTTTGTAAATAAGAGGGTACTCTGTCTTGAGTATCGGTAGGGCTTTTTGAGGTTCTTTCATAATAGAAAGATACGAAAAAATATATTACGAAACAACTACAAATAGATAATTCTGCTATCATCACCTCGATTTATTCTTCCTTTTCTACCATCAGGCAGAGTAACAACAATACTGTTAGGTCTAGTTTCAAATGTAGGTTTTTCATCTAAAAATGTTCTGGTACCGTCTTTTTCTATGATCATATACTTAGCGTAGTTCTTATTAAAGTCTTTAAAATCTCCTGTTGACTCTTCATCTACTACTGTCCAATCTTCTTCTTTTTTATTAGCGAAATCAGCAACAGCTTGTTCTGTGGAATCTAATTTATCATAATGGTCTCCGTCATTACCGTTCTGACCAATAATGTTCATC
>Ga0222719_10002308_pt1 | contig 17497 bp, 28 predicted proteins | sample C33_34DmetaG_FD_165039 | JGI IMG/M metagenome (GOLD analysis project Ga0222719, IMG submission 165039) | Estuarine water microbial communities from San Francisco Bay, California, United States - C33_34D | ecosystem: Environmental > Aquatic > Marine > Unclassified | place: USA: California... | reverse complement strand
ACTCCAGTGGCCGTTTGGATCGTTGGCAGTCACTTCTTGGTCACTGAGACCGATTACAGCCGGACAACTACCGGCCACATCAATCGGTTCGTTCGCGATCGTACATACAAAGAGAATGCCGGTCTGGCGTTAGCTAAGAACGATCAGGTTGAGTTCGTTCCACAAGAGCGCATCAATGACGCGCTGAAGGAAACTGTATGAGACAGAAGTTCATCATTCAGGAAATCGAATACAAGGGTCAGGCTTACACTGTCACGCGCAAAGTCGTAGGCAGTAATGAGCTTGAGCCTAGTGAAGAAATCGTTACAGAGGTTGTCGGTCACGACAGCGTAGGTTTCGATGATGAAGAAGTCGTCTCTAAAGGCGATGTAATATCTGAAACTTTTGAATATCACTGAGGAACCAGCAATGGCAGTTAAGAAACTTGAGGAAGTCGTTAAGACTAAAGAAGAACTGAAGCAGTTATGTACCGATCACCTGATCGATATGGTCGTTCGCAAAGAGCTACGCGAAGAATTGAAATTGCGCTTTAAGCGGATGCAGGCGAATAACTGCAATCAAATGGTGCGCTTAGATAAGGCTTGCGAGTTAATCGGCTACTCAGAACTCAATCAGGCGATGGATGAGGATTACCGATGAGCAGTCAGTATCTCGAAATCCTAAGCCATCTCAAGAAATACGGCCAGATCGATTTCTTTACTTCACTGAACAAGTTTCAGTGCGTAAGGCTTGCGGCTCGTATCCTCGAAATGCGTCAGTCAGGACATAGGATCGAAACAGTCATGCAGAAGAATGCTGACGGGAAACGATTCGCCCGATACATTTATCGCGGTGAGTCATTGCAGGGAGGAAAAAGTTAAGGCATAGTTAAAAGCAGTGCCGGACGGGGTGTGAGAAGCCCCTAGCGAACCGGACTGAAGTAAACGGAAAAGTACCCGTGACCGCACTCCGGCACTGGTCGACAGTTTAACAACACAAAGTGTTGCATTTCAAACGATTTCCCTTCATTTCAGTCCATTCGCGTCCGTTGAAACTGTCGCATGGCGCAGTAGCACCCGAAAGCCAGATTGCAGTCCAACCTATGAGGACGGGACAAACAGCGTTAGAGGTGATCCGCCGATTGTCGGAATAAAAACTGGTTTTATTCGGATGAAATTTTAGGCAGGGACGGTTGAGCTACCGGATGGAGACACCCACCATCGAAAGCACTGCTGATTACTGTGACTGCATGGACTAGCATTGAACGACGAGAGATGGACAGGGATCACCCTACGTCCTCTAAATGACAACTATTGCCAAAAAAAGGGAAGGCCATGGAGCTTAGACCACATCAGATCAAAGCGATAGAAATGCTCAGAGCATCGATCGCATCAGGCAAACGCAGGCCGATACTCGCGGCTCCTTGCAGTTTCGGTAAGACAATAACAGCGGCGGCGATTCTTAAATCAGCAGTCGAGAAAGGCAAACGAGCCATCTTCATCTGTGATCGGATTAAACTGGTTCAGCAGAGCCTTGAGGCTTTCGACAGCCATAATCTCGATTTCGGCGTGATCCAAGGCAACCATGAACTGACCGATATTTCCAAGCCTATCCAGATCGCCAGTATCCAGACGATCGCTCGGCGCAAGGCTTATCCTGAGTTCAACATTGCAATCGTTGATGAGTGCCACACGCACTACGAGACTCTAACGAACATGATGGAGGCTTATTCGGCAGTCCCATTCATCGGCCTCAGCGCAACACCATTCAGCAAAGGCCTCGGCCAGCACTATGACGATATTGTGGTTCCGATCACGCCAGAGGAATTATTAGAGCAAGGCTATCTCACGCCAGTAGAGTATTTCGGAGGCCGTCAGGTAGACACGACAGGGATCAAACGCCGGCAGTTATCCACAGGAGGCTCAGACTACGATCCTGAAGCCCTATCGGAGCGCATAGAGAAAGATGCGGCTCTGGCCGGCGACATCGTCAAGAACTGGCTAAAGTATGCGCAGGGACGCCAGACAATCGCGTTCAGCCCATCAATCAAACACAGCAAGTATTTGGTCGAGATGTTTCGAGAGGCTGGGATTACAGCAGAGCACATCGACGGCTATATGGATGACGATATGCGTCAGGAGCTTTACGAGGCTCACGATGACGGCGAGTTCATGGTTCTATCCTGTTCACGACTGCTGAACACTGGCTACGATGCGCCGACAGTCTCGTGTCTGATCGATGCTTTCCCAACAGCAAGTCTAATCAGTTTCGTTCAGCGAGCCGGCAGAATTATGCGTACAGCAAACGGCAAAGAAAACGCAATTTATCTCGATCACGCCGGTAATGTCCGTAGGCATGGATTCGCTGAGTCTGTGGTTCCAGAGCTACTCGATGACGGCTTACATCGGTTTAGTGAGCGCAAACTGGTCAAAGAGAAGAAAGAACCCAAGGTTCAGCAGTGTCCAGAGTGCTATCACGAGATGGTAGGCGTCCGATGCAAATGCGGTTACGAGCTCCCGATCCATAAGCAGATCAACACTGACGATCAGATATTAGAGCGTCTTACAGCGGCTAAGAAAGCCAATCTGACGTATTCACCAGAACGTAAGTCGCAATGGCTCGGAGAACTGACGCTCTATGCTCAGGAGCGCGGGAAATCAACAGGCTGGATCATGCATCGCTACCACAGCAAGTTTGGCGTATGGCCGAACCGAATCGAGGCCGCCAGAGCTAGCGGGGTTTCTGAGGAGGTGCATAACTGGATCAAGAGGGAAAATATACGTCACGCACATATGAGGATGAAAAATGCCGGTTAACAACATTCTAAATCGTCTCGATAAAGTGGTTACAGCAGGCGAATCTAAATGGCGATGCGCTTGTCCTGTGCATAACGGCAAGGACAGGAACATGATGATCAGCGAGCGTCCTGACGGCTCGGTAGGCGTTCACTGTTTTGTTTGTGGTGCTACCGGCACAGAGCTTATGGAAACGCTCGGCCTTCCGATGAAGGAATTATTCTCGCCAGACTCAACCTACATCAGACCGACAGTCACTAAGAAGATGGAGCAAGAGCTCTTAGAGGATGAACTGGTTCTGATGATGGCTCAGAGAGCAGATGAGGATGGCACTAAACTATCTCTGGAGGATCGCAGGCGAGTTCGGCTCGCTCGGCATCGTGCATCATCAATTCAGGCGATGAAGCAAGAAACATAAAAAAAACAACAAAAAGGTTTGTTTTCTTGTTTTATTGAGGCATACTAACCATGTCGAATAACTGCTAGGGAGCAAAAAGACATGAACAATCAAGAATTTAAAGTTGGTGATCTGGTTAACGAATATTGCACTTACCATAAAAAATGGGGAACGGCTGTTTACGAGATCATCAAAATCACCAAGGCTGGCCGTTACGCATTAGCGTATCGCAAAGCAGATGGAATTCTGCGCAAACAAAATCGCGCAGTTCAAGGCAAAATTTTACGGAGAGCGGCGTAAGCCGTCTCTCAGGAGGTTTAGTCATGAGTCAAATAGTTCAATTCCTTCAGAAAGAGCTTCAGACAGCTAGTCAGCGTAGAACATACGTTTACATCAGCACTGGCGAAGAAACAGGTTTTTACACTCTGCGCAAAGTCACTTTCGTACCTGTCTACGATGGCCTCGGCGTTCACAATGGCGAGTTCACAGAGCATGACCACTACGTTCAGAATCTTTCGACTGATTCTAAGCTGGCAGAGCAGAAGTGTGCTGAGTTCGCTAAGAAGCATGGCTACGAGAATCGCGGTATCGCTGATTTCGCTCTTGAGGAATGGTATCACTCGCTGATGTACAACAACGACATGATCGATTCGATCCGCAAAGATCGCGTCATGATCTTTGGCGAGAAGCATTTCCACAAGTCATTCAAGGATGTGATCGATTCTGATTACCGCTACATCCATTGGATGCTCAACACAGCAGATTACATCTTAAAAGACGTTGAGGCCGCCAAGAAGTCTGGACGCTTAAATCGTATGGAGCTTACTGCAATCGTCATTCAGGAGATGATTAACGATGGTGAGCTTTATCTTCCAGAGGAGCCAGTGATTGTTCCTGTTGTCGAGAAGCCATCTAACTGGATTGGCGAGATCAACGAAAAGATCGAGTTTCAAGGTACTTGCGTATTCTGTAAGGCTTTCGAGACTCGTTTCGGTTCAAACGTGATCTACATCGTCAAGGCTGATAACGGCGATGTTGTGAAGTTCTTTTCTACCTCAGTCACTCTCGATGACGTTGATCGTGGCGATTGGGTTCATATCAAGGGTACGGTCAAATCGCATGACGTTGACGAGTACCGCAACAACAGTCATGTCACTCAGCTGACGCGCGTCAAGTGTGTCGATCATGTGGAGAAAGAGGAGGCGTAAGCCTCCTAGGAGATAATAATGGAACTGTTAGATATTCTCGTTTACATCGCGGCTTTCAGCTTTCTATGGCTGTTCTGCTGTTTCTTGGGTGCGGTGATCGATTGGTCACTACGCAGTCTATTTGGTTTCGGAATATTCCCTAAGGGATACTGGAGTTGGAAATGACACAGGAATATACTCACTGCCCGCGCTGTGGCGATAGCTTGCCTGATCGTAACTTCTGCCGTCATTGCGGCGATATCGGCGATCTGGATGAATATAAGGATGACCAGAGGAAGCCGGAGCCGCCTACTCAGCCGATGACTCAGGCTCAGTTCGGCAAGGCCGCTGTGGATTTCGCGTTTAGGAAGATATTCGGATGATGCCTAATATTGTTTATCTCAGACAGAATCATCCAACGGCCACATTGAATGAGCACGATGTCTATCTGATCAAAGGGTTGATCCATCACGGCTTGCCGATCGGCGAGATTGCAGAAAAGTTTGAAGTAACGAAGAGCTGTATCTCTAGGATCAGTACCGGAAAGATCTGGAAACACGTCCCCGAATATGTAGAGGAAGCATGAGCCAATATATTGAAAATGCCGTAGAAGCATTAACCAAAGCCAGAAAGTTCCTACAAGGAAACACTAGACCACACGTATTGATCGGCAGAACTCCAAAAGGGTATCTGCTGATCGATCCAAGGCACAAAGGACAGCATTACTGCCAAATCGTTGGCAAGCTCTACCGCCAAATAAGATAATCGGTTATTCTGTTAATCATTGGTCGCTTCTGGGTTGCGGCCTTTGATACCGTCTGGGACGGGAAACGGTGGAGCCGATATGACCAGCATTACGAATCTTGAGGTCGTCTATCTAAAGACGTCTGACATAATCCCCTACGTTAACAATCCTCGCGAACACCCTGAAGAACAGATCACACATATCGCGTCCAGCATCAAGGAATTCGGATTTACCAATCCTATCCTAGTGGACGAGACAAGTAGCGTTATCGCAGGGCATGGCCGTCTCATGGCCGCTAAGAAGCTCGGGCTAGAGGAAATCCCTACAATCACGTTGACAGGACTCACAGAGGCGCAGAGAAAGGCTTATGTGATCGCAGACAACCAGATGGGATTAACTTCTGAATGGGATGACGATTTATTGAAGCTCACGTTGCAAGAGCTATCTGACATGGAATTCAATCTTCAGCTTCTCGGCTGGGGAGATAACGTACCTGAGTTCGTTGAGGCTCCTGATTACGGGATTCTCGATGACGAGGATTTAGACGATCAGCTAGATGAAATGGCTGGCGGAGTGAAAAAGGCTATCCAGATCGAATTTGAGCCAGAGCACTACGAAGAAGCACAGGAGCTCGTCAAGTTCTGGCGAGAGCAAGGCGGCTACATCGGGATGTTCTTGATTGATAAGCTCAGAGACGAGAAGGATAAGCTATGAAAACAGAGCGCGGCGCACTCAGGGGCATAGAATTTATCCACAGGGTTGGATTCTCTGACCTCAAGACGTTTGAAGAAGTCATCGGACGTGACACGTATCAGAAACGAGGCCTAAAGATCGAGGCTGGCGAATCATGGTTAGATTGCGGTGGCAACGTAGGCGCATTTGCACTACTGGCCTGTTCGCTCGGTGCTAAGGTCAAGGTATTTGAGCCTGATCCGTATAACTGCGAGATGATCGAAAAGAATCTCGATTTGAACGGCTTCAAGGCTGAGATCAAGCAGGCCGCATTAGTACACACCAATCATAAGCGGAGTGTGACTCTGTTTATCGGCAACAACAATAACGTCTGGCGCAATTCTATCGTCAAGAAATGGAATAAGCTCGGCATCAAAGTTCCGGCAGTCAATTTCGATCAGGAAGCGTTTGGATGGGATTGCTGTAAAATGGATATCGAAGGCGCAGAGATGCCAATCCTTGAGAACACCAAGGCTCGATTCAAGAAACTGGTATACGAATGGTCGTTCGATATCGATCCAAGCCTGACGAGACTCTGGGATGTCCTAGATGAGCAGAAGAAGAGTTATCGGGTTGAAGCGCCATGGCACTCAATCTGTTATGACGACAAACGCGAGACGCAATGGCAGAAATCATGGTTTCCTGCTTGCGCCAACATATTCTGTTTCGAGAAATGAAGACAGTAGAGCTAAAGCGCATAGCGCATAACGTCAAGATCGGTGACAAACCGAAAGAGCTAGAGCCGACACTTTTCGAGGATTCACTGTTCGTAGAGAACGGCGAACCAGTAGGCTTTTACATCGCAAAAATCCCTGAGAAACTTCAGAAGCTCGTAGACATCGCAGACTATGAGCTAAACAGCAAACGCGTACCGAAGTCAGAGATGAAGCGATCCAGCGGCCTGAGAGACGATGCCATGGATGTACGACAGTACTCTTGTATCATCGGTTCTATTCCACCAAAGCCTCATATGCGGCGAGCCTATGCAACCAAGTCATCAGTGCATGCTGTTGATTCTGCTAGGGTTTTTGTTAAAGCTATGACTCTGGCCGGCATGGAAGGCCTAAAGATAATCGATGCTGTCAGTCCAGAACTCTATAAGGTTCACAAGGAATCAGTAGAGGGTAAGGTTCCAGAGAAGTGGCGATTCGCTGATCTGTTCACAAGCTCGATCAGCAACTACAACATTAGTGCAGGAATCCATCAGGACAATTTGAACGTGAAAGGCGCGTTGAACGTCATTATCACGAAGCGCAAGAACTCTACTGGCGGAAACCTGTATATCCCTGATTACGAAACAACGCTCAATAGCGCAGATAACTCGATGCTAGTCTATCCAGCATGGCGGAATATGCATGGCGTTACACCAATCATTCCAACTCACAAAGGCGGCTACCGTAATAGCTTAGTCTGGTACGCATTAGACTCGTTCAGTAAGGCAGGATGATATGGCAAAGAATGGCAGACAAGGTGAAGGCGGAGGCCGTCCAGTAGTCGTATTCGATGAACGCGATATCGCTCAGTGTGAAGCTCTAGCGGCTGTACTGAACAAAGAGCAGATCGCAGACTATTTCGGCATCGATCAGAACACTTTACGAGCCGTAGAGAAGCGACAGCCGGAAGTATTTCATGCACTAAAAAAAGGAAAGGCCAAAGCAGTAGCGGGCGCAGGCATGAATCTTATCCAGCAGAGCAAGCGTGGAATCACCACAGCAACGATCTTTTACCTGAAAACACAAGGTGGACCGCAGTGGAGAGAGAACCAGCAGGGCGGCTCTAGCGGTAACGTGGTACTGCAAGTAGTGAATCCGAATGAAGTGGATTGAAGTAGACGAGCCGGAGATATGGGAGCCATCGGAGGTCGATGAGATCAAACGCATCAATCCGACTATTCCGCAGTGGCAGTATATTTACAGCAAAGCACAGTTTCCGGCTTTCGTAGCAGGGTTCGGAGCCGGCAAGACCGAGGCCGCTATCCTGCGCTGTATCTTTGGGCTTTTAGAGAACCCGAAATGCAACAGAGGATTCTACGAGCCTACCTACGATTTGATCCGCATGATCGCATGGCCTCGATTTGAGGCAACGCTGACAGAGCTTGGATTACCTTACAAGCTAACGAAGAGCCCACAGAACCAGATCGAGATTGAAGGGTTTGGTACGATCTTCTTTCGCTCGATGGATAACGCAACCAGAATCATCGGTTATGAGCACGCAGACGCTGACATTGATGAGCTAGACACTCTGAAGCGAGACGATGCGGCATACGTCTGGCGTCAGATACTTTCCCGTAATCGTCAGCACAAACCTAATGGACAGCACAACACGATCGGAGTGACTACAACGCCTGAAGGCTTTCGATTCGTTTACGAGACGTGGAAGCGTGACCCTAAGAACGGCTACGAGATCATTCAAGCTCCAACCTACTCCAATCCGCATTTGCCAGAGGGATACGTTAAGTCGCTACAAGACGTCTATCCTGCTAACCTGTTAGATGCGTATCTGGAAGGCAGATTCGTTAACCTAATCTCAGGAACGGTCTACTCTAGCTATGACAGGACAGCGCACAATTCGCAGGAGGCGATTAAGGAAGGGGAGCCGCTTTTCATCGGCTGTGACTTTAACGTCACCCAACAAGCCGCAACAGTCTACGTCCAGCGAGAAGGCGGAGCCGTCTGGCACGCAGTCGACGAGTTAGTCAATATGTACGACACGCCGGATATGATCGGAATCATCAAAAGCCGGTACGAAAACCACAAAATCTATGTTTATCCTGACGCTTCAGGCGGCGCGAGAAAGACTGTCAATGCGAGCCTTTCGGATATTGCGCTCTTACAGCAAGCAGGATTTACCGTCAGAGCCAAGAAAACTAATCCGATGATTCGCGATCGGGTCATGTCGACTAATGCCGCTTTCGAGGCCGGCAGGATCAGAGTCAACGCAGTTAAGTGTCCGACAGTAGCGTCCTGCTTAGAACAACAGGTCTATCGTAATGGCGAGCCAGATAAGACTAGCGGTAACGATCACCAGAACGATGCCACTACCTATCCGATCGCCTACGAGATGCCGATCATTAAGCCGGTAGCCGATGTTGATTTCAATTTTGCGCTGTAACCTGTTAAAGCCTACAATACAAGCTATCACCTCTAGTTGAGACCGAGACGATGCCGATAGACACTCAACATCCCGAATATCAGAAGTACGTTCCTGTCTGGACACGCACACGCGATGCTGTCAAAGGCAGTCGAGCGGTCAAGGAAAAGAAACACGAATACTTACCTGTTCCTGACAACTCATCAGGCGATGAGCGCAAAGGCACAGAGACAATTAGATACCGTCAGTACATTAAGCGAGCTGTATTCACTAACTTTACTGGCCGGACTAAGAACGCTCTAGTAGGTGCGGCATTCCGCAAGAATCCTAACTACGAGCTTCCGGAAGCAGTCGAATATTTAATCGAAGATGCAACTGGTGACGGCCTTTCATTGATTCAGGTAGCGAAAGACGAGCTGTCGAACCTGTTAGAAACTGGTCGCTCTGTATTGCTGGTCGACTATCCGCCAGCACCAGAAGGCCTGACGGTAGAGCAAGTTCAGATGCTAGACCTAAGAGCCGCTATCATCCCTTACACGGCTGAAGCAGTTATCAACTGGAAAACTGACACGATCGCCGGCAGAAAGATGCTGACTCTGTGCGTCCTAGCGGAAACCTACCTCGATCCAGAGGATGAGTTCGGTCACGAGAGCAAGACTCAGTACAGAGTTCTGCGCCTCAGAGACGATGGCTACACCCAACAGCTCTATCGGGATGACGTTGCAGTAAGCGATGAAATCTATCCTCGTAAGGCGGATGGATCGGTCTGGGATGAGATTCCATTGGCGTTTGTTGGATCAAAGAACAACGATTCCACAATCGATGAAGCTCCTCTATCTGATATTGCTGATGTAAATATGGCGCATTACCGCAACTCGGCAGACTACGAGGAATCCTGTTTCTTGACTGGTCAGCCATCTCTATTTATTACACATAGCTTATCGCCAGAGCAGTTCCAGCAATACAATCCGCAGGGCATCAAGCTCGGCTCACGCGCAGGACACGTTCTAGGCGAAACTGGCGGAGCTAATTTACTGCAAGCTGACCCGAATAATATGGTCGCAGACGCGATGAAGTCGAAAGAGACTGCCATGATTATGATCGGCGCAAGGATTATCACTGACAGAACAGGAAACGAGACAGCAGAAGGAGCGCGTATTCGCTTTGCATCTGAGAACTCTGTACTCGGAGATCTGGTTGGAAACCTGAGTCAAGCGTTATCAAAGTGTATTGGCTGGGTTTGTGAGTTCATGGGCGCACCATCTGAAGATGTAGAGTTTAAGATCAACGATGAGTTCTACGATAAGTCAGTCGATCCTCAGTTAATCATGTCCATGGTGACACTGCTTGATCGCTCTATCATCGCAGAGAAAGACATCTTTGACCGGCTGAAGTCTGCCGGAGTGATCGATCCAGAGCGCACACTGGAAGAAATCCAAGATGAGCGAGGCGTAGTGAATCCGCTGTTAGGAGCAGTCGATGCCTAAGAAAGACCCTAGACTTGAGCGTGTAGGAGTTACTGGCTACAACAAGCCAAAGCGCACTCCTAAGCATCCGACTAAATCTCATGTGGTCGTTGCCAAAGAAGGCGACAAGATCAAGACCATTCGATTCGGCGAGCAGGGCGCAAAGACGGCAGGGAAACCCAAGGCAGGCGAATCAGAAGCAATGAAGAAGAAACGTGCTTCATTCAAGGCTCGCCATGCCAAGAACATCGCTAAAGGCAAGATGTCTGCGGCTTATTGGGCTAACAAGGAGAAATGGTAATGGCTAAACTAACTCCACAGCAGAAAGCTAGAGCTAAGGCGATGTCGAGAAAGAAAGGCGTTAAGTATCCTAATGCTTGGTCTAATTTGGCTGTCGCTCGCGGCAGAAAGCCAAAGAAAAAGAAATGAATGGCGAAAGAAGACCTACTCGATAAGCTAACGCGCCACCAAATATTTGTTCAGCGTATCGGAGCGCGGGAAGCTAACAAAGCCAAAGGCCGTCTCAACAGCCTGATGGCTCGAGTTCGCGATGCACTGGATACTGACCTCACGATTATCCAGCGAGCTCGCTACCAATCGATTCTCTATGATCTTCAGAACTACGCCAGAGAAACCTACACAGCAGTCGGAGCGGATTATGACGAGTTCGCAGGAGACTTCCTGAACTACGAGTCTGAGTTCAGTGCTAACGCTTTCGAGCAGACGACTGGCATATCATTCGATCTACCGAATCCTGTCCAACTGCAATCAGCCTATCGCACCAACATCATGGATCTAGTTCCTACTCAGGCAGGACGATCTATCGGCGAAACAATCGCTCGATTCGGCATTCAAGCTCAGAATCAGTTCAGTCAGGTTATAAGGGATGGATTCGCACTGGGCATGACTAGCGGTCAGATGATCCGAAACGTCAGCGAGCATATCAGCCTGAAGCGTAATCAGGTTGAGACGCTGATCAGGACTAGCACCAATCATCTGGCAACTCAGGCCAGAAACGAGACGATGAAGCAGAATGATGATGTTCTGGATGGCTACGAATGGGTTGCTACTCTTGACAGCCGGACATCTCTGATCTGCGCCAGTCGTGACGGTATCATCTATCCGGTATCAGACGATCCAGTGAAATCACCTAAGCCGCCGGCTCACTACGGCTGTCGATCTACGATCGTTCCTGCTGTAAAGCCTGAGTTTGATCTACTGGCGGATGAGGATGAGAGAAGGCCGTTTGTTGGACCTAATGGCAAGAAAGGCGTTATCGACGGCAAGACAACCTACGAGCAATGGCTACGCAAACAGCCTAAGGAATTCCAGATTCAAGTTCTGGGGCGAGCTCGGCAGGAGTTATTCGCCAAGAACAAACTACCGCTATCTCGATTCATTGATCCTGAAGGCCGGACTCTAACGCTTCAGGAGCTGAGGGAGCTAGACGTCCAGTTCAACGGCATGAAGCCTCAAGAGGTCGCACAGCAAACGATCGCGGCTCCTCCGGCTCCTGTGTTAAGCCTGAAAGGAGTCGAAGGCAATAAGATTGATCAAGCAGAACGAATACTGAACGAAGGCCTCGATCCTCTGACGCTTAAAGTCGCGCAGAGATTACAAAAGCCTAAATTTATCGATTCTAAGCCAGAACGACAAGGAGCCTATTACAGCAGTAGCGACAAATATCTCAGGACAAATATTAAGGCTGATGGCAAAGACGTTCATGCGGTTACTGCACACGAATACGGACACCATATCGATTATGAACTAGGTCAGTTATTTAATATGCCGAAAGGCAAATCATGGGCGGAATCCGATCCTCGTTTTATAGAAGCATTTAAGCTCGACAGGAAAGCACTCGGATTAGTGCCAACGAAAACTAGAAAAGCAGTCGCTTATGGCAAGATGCGCGAACTATTCAAGATTAAGCAAGAAGATGGTCGAGGTGCATGGGATTTCGATGAGCTTCCAACCAAAGGAAATCTTTGCGACATTCTAGATGGGTTCGCTGGCGGTATCTGTCGCGGTGATCTTGGCGGGTTCGGCCATGCTAAGAGTTATTGGAAAATCAAAGGCATGAAGGAAAAAGAAGCATTTGCCAATATGTATTCAATTTACGGAACAGCAGACTGGAAGAATGTGGAGAAGATCGCACCTAACATGGCTAAGAGATTCGTCCAGATTCTGGAAGAGGTAGCGAAATGACGCTAGATGAATTTATAGATGGCTTGAAAGAAACAGAAATCGAGTTAAAGGCTAAATATACGAAGAAATTCGGGATTGAGCCGCCTGATTTAGATGAATTGGCTTTCTTAGGATCAAAAATAGATATCTTGAAGCAGGCAATAGATGAAAATACTGTGATTCAGGATATAATCATCCCTGATGGTGCTGATATCTAGCACTTTATGTAGCAGGGCTACAACCATTGCAAACTAGAGGTGACGCATGGAATTTTTGAATGAAGTAGAACTTGATGAGACTGTTAAGGCACAGTTAGCAGAAAAGTTTAACCAGACACTTCAGCAGACTTTAGACGAGAAGCTCGCCGAAGAAGTCTCTGGACTCAAGGCTAAGAATGATGAGCTTCTAGCTGAAAAGAAGGCCGCACAGCGCGCCAAGGAGGAACTCGATGCCAAGGCAAGAGCTGAAAAAGAAGAAATTGCTAAAAAGCAAAATGACTTCCAACAACTCTACGAGTCGCAAAAAAATGAAGCAGACTCCTTACGGAAGAAAATCGAAGAAATGAATCACGCCGTGCAACGGCAGACAATCAGTGGAGAAGCGGCTAAAATAGCTTCAGCATTGACAAAAGACGTTGCAAAGGCAAAACTTCTCGAAAAGGAGATCAGCCAGAGGCTATCCCTAGTCGAAAATGAAATCCGAGTAGTCGACGATTCAGGACAACTGACCGTTAGCACTCTGGATGACCTGACAGCACAGATCAGAGCGAATTATCCGTTCTTGATCGATGGCATTCAGGCTCAAGGCGGCGGAGCCGCACGTTCACAAGGCAGGGCTGATGTGGGCGGCAAAGAAATCAGCCGTAGTCAATTTGACGAGATGAATCAAGCTCAAAGAGCGCGTTTCTTTCGTGATGGCGGCAAAGTAATCAATGATTAAGTCACGTTAAGGAGCCCATCATGGCGAACGTATTAACTGATCTTGCGGCAGATATCTACAAAGCCGCCGATGTTGTAGGACGGGAGCTTGTAGGCTTCATTCCTGCGTCTACTATCAACGCTGACGGTTCAGAGCGAGCGGCAAAGGGTGACGTAGTTCGCGCCTCTTTCACACGCGAAGCATCAGCCGTTGACGTATCTGAGTCTATGACTATTCCGGAAGGAACGGATCAGACTGTCGACAACAAGACGCTGACGATCAGCAATGCTCGCGCAGTTCAAATCCCTTACACTGGTGAAGATGTACTGCATCTGAACAACGGTATCGGATTCGAGACTGTATACGGCGATCAGATCGCTCAAGCAATGCGTACTCTTACCAACGAAATGGAGCAGGACTTGTGGGAAGAAGCCTACACGAACTCCTCACGTGCGTTCGGTACAGCAGGTACAACTCCATTTGGCTCTAACTTCTCTGAGATCGCTGAGATCCGCCAGATTCTGGTTGATAACGGTATGCCACAGAACGATGGTCAAGTGTCATTGGTCTTGAACACGCTCGCAGGAACAAACTTGCGTCAGCTCGCTCAGTTACAGCAGGCTAACACCGCCGGCGGTACTGATCTTCTGCGTCAGGGCATCTTGCTTGACCTTCAAGGTCTTGGTATCCGCGAGTCAGCTCAAGTCGGCCTACACACCAAGGGTACTGGCTCTGGCTACTTGTTGAACGATGCTTCTTCAGCTATTGGAGACACAGTAATCACAACTGATACTGGATCAGGAACAATCCTTGCTGGTGACATCGTCACGTTCGCAGGTACTTCTGACAAGTATGTCGTCAACACAGCTCTTGCTGGCGGTTCATTCACTATCGGTGGAACTGGTCTGGTAGCGGCTGAAGCTGATAACGATGCAATCACTGTCGGCAACAACTACACAGCGAACATCGCATTCCATCGTCGTGCTTTGGAATTAGCGGTTCGTGCGCCAGCAGTGCCAGAAGGCGGAGACATGGCAGACGATGCTATGACAGTCCAAGATCCAGTTTCAGGATTGGTATTCGAAGTTCGTGTTTACAAGGGCTATCGTAAGACCATGATCGAGGTTGCGGCTTCTTGGGGTGTTAAGGCGTGGAAGTCTGACTTCATCGCTACACTGGTCGGCTAAGACCACAACGGGAGCTACGGCTCCCGTTTTTACTGAAGCCCATTCATTCAAGCTGGTTCGGGTGAGTGGGCTTCACTAAAGGAGATTCAAATGGCAGAGACTAAAGCAACAGCGAAAAAAGCTCCGGCTAAGAAAGCTACGGCTAAGAAGCCCACAGGATTAGTTAAGATGGTGCATGAGGATGGACGCAAAGCAGACGTACATCCAAGCATGGTCGACGCATACCGTTCAGGCGGTTATAGAGAGGCTTAAATCATGGCACTGGTTGTTGAAGATGGTTCTGTTGTAGCGGGTGCAAATACCTACGTTACACTGGCTGAGTTCAAGGCATGGGCTGATGATCGCGACATTACCTACGGGACAGATGCGGCGGTCACGGCACAAATCTATCGTGCCATGGACTATTTCGAGCGTTTGCAGTTCATCGGTAACAAAGCGAACGAAAATCAGCCGCTTCAATGGCCGCGCACTGAAGCCTTGATCGATGGGTACTACGCAGACGCGACAGAAATCCCTACTCCGGTCAAAACAGCTCTATACGAGGCTATCGTAGTAGAGGCCGCAGGAAACAGTGAGCTAGAGGTTCAAGATCGCAAGACGATCCGCGAAAAGATCGGTGATATCGAGGTGCAGTACGCTGATAACAGCGAGAATAGGAAGATCACTCCTGCATTGCAGTATGCGCTCAACAAGATCGTACAGCCGGCTTTACAGGTATTGCGCGTATGAGCTTCAACTACACCGGACTGAAAAGCTCTGCTACGGCCTTGCTAACTAAGTTCGGTCGTCAGTTAACATTCACTCGCACCACTAAAGGCGCGTATTCGGCCGCAACAGGTAAGACATCAGATACGACAGCTACATTCGACAAGTATTGTTGCGTATTCGATTACTCTGCCAAAGAAATCAACAACAGCACTATCCAGCAAGGCGATCGGCGCATTCTCTCGGAATCGCATGAGTATGAATTGAATGATTCGGTTAGCCTCGATGGAAAAGTCTATCGAGTTATCAGTATCTCGGAAAATAAACCATCAGGGACGCTTATGAGCGTTGATCTTCAGGTCAGAGCATGAGCGTTGAGAAAGATTTGATCCGCACATCGATCAACTTTGCTGGCTACCATGAAAAGGTAATTCGTGGAACTTTATTGAGCTTTACTGGCAGAGTCATTAAAGAGACTCCTGTTGATACAGGGCGTTTGCGTGGAAACTGGCAATCATCTTTGAATGTACCAGAACAAAATCAGTTACAGATTGAAGATCGTTCCGGCGGAAATGCGATAGCATCTGCAAAGTCAGCAACTGAAAGACTAGAAATTGGAGACATATTCTGGTTCACGAATAACTTGCCTTATGCTAGACGTATCGAGGAAGGATATTCTCAGCAAGCACCACAAGGGATGCTACGCCGTAATTTTGCGTTATTAGCGAGTAAGTTCCGATGAGCACCATATTCAACGATATACAGGCCGCTTTGGATACTCGATTGGTGTCGATGTCCGGTGGATATGCGATCGCTTTCCCTAATATCCCATATGAGCCAGAAGCCGGCACAACATATTTGAGGCCTACATTCCTTCCGGCTGATACAAATCAGGCCGCATTAGGTGATAACGGAAAGGATATAACAGTCGGCATATATCAGGTTGATGTATTCAATCCGGCTGGTTCTGGCAGGACGTCCATCCCAGATACTATTGCGGATCACTTCAAGCGAGGCACTAATCTGGCTTATAATGGCATAACATTGCGGGTGCAGTCGGTTTCGATTCTACCTGCTACGATTGATGGCTCATGGCAGATTGTGCCGGTATCCATCAGCTTTTACACATATACTGACGCGAGGTAACGCAAAATGGCTATCGCAAACGGCGCACAACACTCACTGCATTACATCGCAGAGAGTACGTATGGAACCACTCCGGCAACTCCAACTTGGACACCATTGCCGCATACAGGCACAACTCTGGCACTGTCGAAAGACGGTATTGAGTCTGAAAAACTCAGAGGAGATCGCCAGATTGAAGATTTCCGGCATGGCAATAAGTCTATCGGCGGTGAAGTCAGTGCAGAAATGGAATATGGAGCATTTGACGATATCTTAGAGGCTGTCATGTGCGGCACATGGTCGACAAACGTATTGAAATCTGGCACAACTCGTCGCTCATTCACGTTAGAGCGCAAGTTTGCTGACTTGGCTACGCCAGAGTTTCATCGTTATACCGGCGTTGAGTTCAATAGCCTTGCTCTTTCGATCGCTCCTAATGCCATGGTCAGTGCTACATTCTCTGTTGTCGGCAAAGATATCGCTTTAGCGACAGCAGAAGTGGCCTCTTCTACTTACTCAGCAGATGTCGGCAACACTCCATTCGATTCGTTCACTGGATCAATCACAGAAGGCGGCTCATCGATCGCGACAGTGACCAGCTTAGATATCACGATAGAGAATGGATTAGAGCCTTTGTTCTCTGTTGGATCGGACACTACGAATCGTCCATCGATCGGCAAATCTCGAGTCACAGGAAGCCTGACTACATATTTCGACAGTAAGGCTCTATACGAGAAGTTCATCAACGAGACTGCATCTGAAATCGTCTGCACTCTGACTGATACAGCAGGGAATGACATCCAGATCGACATCCCTAACGTCAAGTACAACTCAGGACAGCCGGATGTATCTGGCGAAGGAGCTGTGACAGTCGCAATGGATTTCGTTGCTCTGTACAGCTCTAGTGATGCTTCTCAGCTAGTTATTACTCGCACAGCGGCATAAAGAAAAAGGAACCAGCAAAAAATGGATATCAATAAGTTACAA
>Ga0222719_10002304_pt1 | contig 17533 bp, 22 predicted proteins | sample C33_34DmetaG_FD_165039 | JGI IMG/M metagenome (GOLD analysis project Ga0222719, IMG submission 165039) | Estuarine water microbial communities from San Francisco Bay, California, United States - C33_34D | ecosystem: Environmental > Aquatic > Marine > Unclassified | place: USA: California... | reverse complement strand
AAGGTGCACCAGCGATCCAAGACAACTACCGTAAAGCGGTAACTGCACGTCTTCTTGAGAACCAAGAGCGCGCTATCCGTGACGAAGCTGCTGCAATGCAAGGTAACTTCCTTTCAGAAGCTGTTCCTGCTAACGCTGCTGGCAACGTTGCTAACTTTGACCCCGTATTGATCTCTTTGGTACGTCGTGCAATGCCTAACTTGATTGCATATGATATCTGTGGTGTTCAGCCTATGTCTGGTCCTACTGGTCTTGTATTTGCAATGAAGAGCAAGTACTCTACGACTCGTGCTGGAGCAACTGGTGGTACTACTGAAGCATTCCACACTACTGAGCCTTTGACTGGTTACTCAGGTAATGCAACTTCTCAAGATGCTGATCCTACTGGTCTTGTTGGTGTTGTTGATACTACTACTCCTGCTGACGGTATCGTTGATGAAGCTGACACAGTTTCTGATCTTGGTACTTCACTTGCAGGCACTGGTGCTGGTTCACCTGAAGATTTGGCTTTCTCTTATCCTGAAATGGAATTCAGCATCGAGAAGCTAACTGTATCTGCAGGCGCTCGTGCATTGAAAGCTAAGTACTCAATGGAACTTGCTCAAGACCTTAAAGCAATCCATGGTTTGGACGCAGAAGCAGAATTGGCTAACATCCTTTCTACTGAAATCCTTGCTGAAATCAACCGTGAAGTTGTTCGTACGATCTATCGTAAAGCTACTTTCGGTGCACAGCAGGCTAGCATTACTTCTCCTGGTGTTTTCTCAGTTGATACCGATAGCGATGGCCGTTGGTTGGCAGAGAAACTGAAAGGTCTTGCTATGCAGATCGAGCGTGAAGCTAACCAAATTGCTAAAGACACTCGTCGCGGTAAAGGTAACTTCGTTATCTGTTCTTCAGACGTAGCTTCTGGTCTTGCTGCAGCTGGTGGCCTTGACTTCTCAGCTTCTGCTTCAGCTGGCTTGTCAGTAGATGATACTGGTAACACTTTCGTAGGTACTTTGAACGGCCGTACTCGCGTATATGTAGATCCCTATGCAACTGGCGACTTCGTTGTTGTTGGTTACCGTGGTTCTAACCCATACGACGCTGGTATGTTCTACTGCCCATACGTACCTTTGACAATGCACAAAACAATCGGCGAAGAAGACTTCCAGCCACGTATCGGATTCAAGACTCGTTACGGCATGGTTGCTAACCCGTTTGTTACTGGTGCTAATAACGCTGGTGTTGGCACAACTGGTACGGATCGTTCTAACGTTTACTTCCGTATCTTCCGTGTTGACGATCTGATGGCTTCTGCCTAAGATTAAAGCATAAAGATGGATATGACTTATAATTAATAAGAACAATATATCCATTTAGATTGGGGCTCTTCGGAGCCCCTTTTTTTACGTATAAATAATAGTATTAATGCAGAGATTATTTTATGGCAACATTAACATCAAATAAGAATTTTCTAAGTCCAACTGGATTTCAATTTGTTATTGATAGAACAAAGTATCCTAATCTAGAATATTTTTGTACTTCAGTAACATTGCCAAGTATTGATTTATCTGAAGCTCCTACACCGTATAGAGGAATTAACTTTGCTATGACGGGTGATAGAATGAACTTTGGAGATCTTACACTTAATTTCAATATCACTGAGAATATGGAAAACTATATTGAAACATTCAATTGGATGAATGATATAATTAATAAAGGCGAAGAATTTAAATCTGACGCAACACTAATTATTTTGTCTTCTCATCTAAATAAGACAAAAGAGATTAAATTCGTGGATTGCTTTCCTGTAGCTTTAGATCCATTGGAATTTAATACGCAAGTGAGTGAAATTGAATACCTACAATCGCAGGTAACATTTAAGTATACATATTTTGAGATAAATTAACAAAGAGGTTTACATAATGGTTGATTTGGAGAGTATTCTTTCTATGTGGAAAGAAGATTCTGTTATAGATGAATTGAATTTGGATGAAGCTTCTATGCAATCTGCTCGTTTGCATTCCAAGTATTTAGAACTATATAGTGTTACAAAACTGAGATTAAAAAAGGCCGAGGCTAATTTTAAGGTTTTGTTGCGTGATAAGTTTATGCACTATAATGGTAAACTAAGTCAAGTTGAAATTGAATCTAAAGGGTGGGAATATGATCCTTTGAACGGCTTAACAGTCCTGAAAGGAGATATGGATAAATGGTATGATGCAGATCCAGTTATTCAAGAAGCACAAGCCAAGATCCAATACCTTGAACAAATTGTTGAGACATTAAAAGAAATATTAGAGAATGTAAAATGGCGTCATCAAAATATTAAGAACGCTATTGAGTGGAGGAAGTTTACCAGTGGTATGTGATGACTTTTTAAGTGATACTCAAGTTAAAGCTATTCTTGACAAACCTGTTAAATGGGAAAAAGGTGAAACTAAAGATTTATCCAAAAACGATATTAGAGTCGTAGATTTAGCAGATATAACCACTTATATTAATTTACGCACAATGGCTTTTGACCATATAAAAAAATTAAATAACAAGCTTTTTAGATATGATATAAGTAAAATAAACCAAATTAATTTATTGAGGTATAATCCTGGAGGTAAATACGATTGGCACCAAGATGTAGCTTATGGAGCTAAAGAGCACCGCAAATTAACTTTTATTATTCAATTATCTGATCCAGCTGAGTATGAAGGCGGAACTTTAGAATTTAGAGATGGAGGATTTAATGGAGAAGCTGCTAAGAAAAAAGGATCTATTATAATTTTCCCATCATTTTTATATCATAGAATAACACCAATAAGTAAAGGTATTAGACACAGCATTGTAGGATGGGCAGTCGGTCCGCAGTGGAGATAATGGATACTATAATCGTAAAGAAAAAGAATCATGCTCACATGGTACTCGATTGCGAACCATCAATTGCAATGGAGTTATCTGAGCATTTTTCATTTTACGTCCCAGGATATAAATGGATGCCTGCGTATAAGAATAAAGCGTGGGATGGCAAAATACGATTATTTAATTCACGAAATAAAGAGCTATACACGGGTTTATATGTTTACTTAAAAGAATTTGCTCAGGCTCGTGGATATCACATTTTAAATGAGAATTCTTCATATTATGGTATGATGGAAACTGTAAGAGATGTTGATATATCTGAAACATTGAGTAATATTGCACTCACTGCTGGTGGTAATCCAATTGAACCTAGAGATTACCAGATTGCTGGTGTCAACTATGCATTGCAGAATTGTCAAACTTTGCTATTGTCTCCTACAGCATCAGGTAAGTCTTTAATGATATATCTGCTTATGAGATATTTTTTAAAGAATTATGATCAAAAGGTATTGCTTATTGTACCCACAACTTCACTTGTCGAGCAGATGTATTCAGACTTTGAAGATTATTCTAAGTATGACGAGTGGAGTGCTGAGCAGTATTGTCACAAGATTTATTCTGGAAAAGAAAAATATAACATCAAACAACGTGTAATTATTACCACATGGCAATCAATTTATAGGATGCAAGCTAAATGGTTTCACGAGTTTGGTATGGTTATTGGCGATGAAGCACATTCTTTTAAAGCTAAATCGTTAACTTCTATTTTAGAAAAATGTGGTAATGCAAAGTATCGTATAGGTACTACAGGTACTTTAGATGGAACTCAGACTCATCAACTTGTTTTAGAGGGTTTGTTTGGTCCCATATATAAAGTAACGACTACTAAAAAGTTGATTGAAAATGAGTCACTTTCTAATTTAGAGATATCAGTTTTACTTTTAAAATACCCTGAAGAGTATTGTAAAGCCGTAAGTAAAATGAAATATCAAGACGAGATGAGTTTTATAGTACAATATGAACAACGTAATAATTTTATTTCTAACCTCGCTTTGGATCGCCACGGAAACACTTTGGTTCTTTTTCAGTATGTTGAAAAGCATGGGAAGCCATTGCATGATCTTATACGTAATAAACTCGGTGACTCCAAAAGGAAATTATTCTATGTATCTGGCGAGACTGGAGTAGACGACCGAGAGAAGGTGAGAGAGATTACCGAACAAGAGAATGATGCTATTATTGTAGCTTCGCTTGGTACATTCTCAACTGGTATTAACATCAAGAGATTACATAACATCATATTTGCTTCTCCATCTAAATCACAAATTAAAGTGTTACAATCAATTGGTAGAGGATTAAGGAAGTCTGGTGATGGTATACATACTACTGTGTATGATATAGCAGATGATTTACATTGGAAGAGTCGTAAGAATTATACCTTAGATCACGCTGCAGAGCGTATCAAGATATATTCTAAAGAACAATTTGATTATAAAGTGTATGAAATAGATCTATGAGCGAAAAAATGAATGATGTGGCACATGTTAAGTTATGTAATGGCGAAGATCTAGTTTCATTTATATCTGATACTACTGATAATACAATGACATTAGAGCATCCTGTCAAGTTATCTAAATACAAAGAAACTGGATACCAATTTGTTAAATGGTTCCCTTTCTCAGTTACAACAAATACTCACATAATAAATAAAAAAGATATCCTGTCCTTTTCTGATGTTGAGGAAGCAGTAAAGCATAATTACATACTATACGCAGTACAGTCTAGACTTACTAAGAATACAGAATCTGATCTAGACTTCAGCGATCTTGAAGAAGACATCGATCTTGATAATGAAATCATCCACTAAAACTATAGTATACCCCTAGCTCCCCGGAGTACTTTAATATTATATACTATTTTCGAGTATTTGTAAACCCCTCTAGTGAAAAAAATTAAAATAATTTACTGTTTACTTTCAAAGTAAAATGGTTTATAATATATGGTATCTAAGTGAAATAAGGAATGTTTATGAAAGCAAAAGAAAAACCACATTACGTCAATAATAAAGACTTTTCATTAGCAGTTGTTGAGTATGTTAAATCTGTTAGCGATGCAGAATCTGAAAACAAGCCTGTTCCTAAAGTAACTGATTATATTGCAAGCTGTTTCATGAAAATAGCCGAAGGCTTATCTCATAGACCTAATTTTATTCGGTATACGTATAGAGATGAGATGGTTATGGATGCTGTTGAAAATTGTCTAAAAGCAATTCGAAATTATGATATATCCACAACAACTCGTACTGGTAATCCTAATGCCTTTTCGTATTTTACTCAAATTTGCTTCTATGCTTTTATTCGAAGAATACAAAAAGAAAAGAAACAACACGATGTAAAAATGAGGTTTATTGAGAAGATGGGCATTTCTGATTTTATTGAATCTGGTATGGATCCGGATCATGCTAATGAAGCACTAGCATATATCGACGAACTTCGAATTCGAATTGGTAGTGTCAGAGCTAAAGATGAAGCCATAAAAGATTTTGCTAAAAAAGAAAAAGAAGCTAAGAAGTTGGAGTTATTCATGTGATTGATTCTAGTGTAGAATTAATTGTAATGCGTGATGTGGAAATAGTTACTACTGAGTTCCAAGAAGTCTATTTTACTAATGCTGATCTTAATGCACTATTTCCACGTCATTCAGTTAACGAAATAAAAGATATATTGCAAATGGCTGATCATCCTGATTATAGATATGTTACAACTACTATAATGAACGATCACCATAGGAATATAAAAGGCATATTGAATAACTTGTCAGAAGTTAAAAAAACTCTTAATGCGACGATAGAAATAGTATGAAAATAGCAATTCTCAATGATACCCATTGTGGTGTACGTAATAGTTCTGATATCTTTATTGAATACCAAAGAAGATTCTATGAGGAAGTATTTTTCCCATATTTATCAAAAAACGGTATTAAAAACATAATACACTTAGGAGACTACTACGAACACCGCAAATTTATTAATTTCAAAGCTTTAAACGCAAACCGTAAACATTTCTTAGAGCCATTACGAGATCATGGTATTACAATGGATATCATTCCAGGAAACCATGATGTCTATTTTAAAAATACTAATGAGCTATGTAGTCTAAAAGAACTGCTTGGATATTTTACAAGTAATGTCAACATCATTATGAATCCAACTGTTCAAACATATGATGGTCTAGACATTGCTCTTATTCCATGGATCAATAATAGTAATTATCATAAGTACATAGAATTTATTAAGAAATCTAATGCTCCTATTCTTGGTGCGCATTTAGAGTTACAAGGCTTTGAAATGATGAAAGGCATGCCGAATCCTCATGGTATGTCAGCAGATCTATTTGATAAGTATGACATGGTATTGTCTGGTCATTTCCATACTAAATCTCATAAGGGTAACATTCACTATCTTGGATCTCAAATGGAATTCACCTGGTCTGATTGTGATGACCCTAAGTTCTTTCATGTTCTAGATACTGAAACAATGGAACTTACACCGGTAAGAAATAACATCACAATGTTTAAAAAAGTTGTGTACGATGACAAGAAAATAGATTATAATAATACTGATATGTCTGAATTTGAGAATAAATTCGTAAAGGTCATAGTAGTAAATAAAAGCGACTTATACCAATTCGATCGCTTTATAGATAAGTTACAAAATACAGAAACTCACGAACTGAAGATTGCTGAAAACTTTGAAGAATTCTTAGGTGAATCTGTTGACGATGATAAGGTCAACTTAGAAGATACTCAAGATCTACTAGATAGCTATGTGGATGCTGTTGAAACAGATCTAGATAAGGATTCTATTAAGGTAAAACTTCGTGAGTTGTATACTGAAGCTCAGAACCTTGAGGTTATATGATAGAATTTAAGTCGGTACGATATAAGAATTTTCTTTCTACTGGGAATGATTTTACGGAGATTAAATTAAACAAATCTCCGAATACTCTTATTGTAGGCCAAAACGGTGCTGGTAAATCTACTTTATTAGATGCATTATCATTTGCTCTATTTGGTAAACCACACCGTGATATCAAAAAAGACCAATTAATTAATTCTATTAATAAGAAACATACTGTTGTTGAAGTAGAATTTAATGTTGGTAATTCTGAATTTAAGGTTCATAGAGGTATCAAACCAGTAAAGTTTGAGATATATCAAAATGGTAACCTTATTAATCAATCTTCGAATGCTCGGGATTATCAAAAGTTTTTAGAACAAAATATTCTTAAACTTAATCACAAGTCATTTCATCAAGTTGTTGTTCTTGGTTCAAGTTCTTTTATACCCTTTATGCAATTACCTTCTCAAAGCCGTAGAGAAGTAATCGAAGATTTACTTGATATCAACATCTTTTCTAAGATGAATATGCTACTCAAAGAACGTTCTGGCAAGATTAAAGAAGAATTACAAGACATAGAATATAATATTAAACTTGTAAAAGAAAAGGTTGATATACAAAAGAAGTACATCGAAGAAATAACTAAGATGAACGATAGCAATATCAAATTGAAGATGGATCAGATCCATGATATCAATGAAGAGATTGCTGAAATACAAGAAATGAATGGAGTTCTATCAGCAGCGGTTGAAGAAACTCCAGACTACCATACTAAAAAAGAAAAATACTTAGTTGAAAAAAGTAGGTATTTAGAATATAGTGCAACCTTTAAATCTAAAATAAAAGATCTTGTTCGTGAAGCTAAGTTCTTTGAATCAAATGATACGTGTCCAACATGCGAACAAGATATTGATCATGAGTTCAAATCAACAAAGCTTTCGCTATACAAAGAAAAAGCCTCAGAGTTATCTACTGCTTCTGAAGAAGTAAGAGTAAAAGTTCAAGATATAGAAAACGATTTAGCCGATATCGAAAAAGAAATAAAAGTTATTAATGATAAACAGCAAGCAATACATTCTAATAATAAACACATCGCTTTGTTACAAAATCAAATAGAATCTATTAATAACGAAATTTCTAGTCTTAATGACAATAAGGGTGATGTCTTTGTGGCTCATAACAAGCTAGATGATCTTGTAGATGAAAAAGATTCTTTGATGGAGAAGAAGCTGAGATACATTGAAGAAAGATCATACAATGAAGCAATTGGTGAAATGCTGAAGGATACCGGAATTAAGACTAAGATCATTAAACAATATCTGCCGGCTATGAATAAGCTGATCAACCAATACCTGCAGATACTAGATTTCTTTGTGTCTTTCAATCTTGACGAAAACTTTAATGAGACTATTAAGTCACGTCACCGAGATGATTTCAATTATGCTTCTTTTAGTGAAGGCGAAAAGCAACGTATCGACTTAGCTCTTCTGTTTACTTGGCGACAGATAGCTCGCATGAAGAATTCGGCAAATACAAATCTATTGATTCTAGATGAGACATTTGATTCAAGTCTAGACGTAGATGGTGTGGATAACCTTACAAAGATTCTAGATACTCTCAACGATAACTCTAACGTATTCATCATATCTCATAAGGGTGATGTGCTTGAGAATAAGTTTAGATCTAAGATCGAGTTTTATAAGGAAGGAAACTTCAGTAAGATGAAATAGTTATAAGAAAGATATCTTTATTCATAAATAATCTAAAAATGGTATGTTATTTATCACTAGATTGGTGTATAATATACTAGTAATTTGGAAAAGGTATCTACTATGCTTAACTCATCAGTCCCCAAGCTTCTGGCCAAAGAGAATATCGACGTTGTCTTTGGCAACTATGAAACAGCTTTTTTTGATGTTGAAAAGCGTGTCTTAGGCATGCCAGTTCGTGCTAATCAAGATAAGGACATCGAATCTCTTTTCTATCTTCACGAAGTAGGACATGCTCTACATACTCCACAAATGGGATGGCATGATTCTATTGTTGATTTAGGTATCCCACGTGATATCGTAAACATCGTAGAAGATGCTCGTATTGAAAAGCTAGTTCAACGCGAATATCCAGGTGCTGTAAGTTCCTTTAATCGTGGTTACAAAAAGCTTGTTGAAAAAGAATTCTTTGGTCCTATTTCTAATGAGGCTATTGCTGAAATGGGATTCCTTGATCGTTTAAATATTAAGTGTAAACTGAAAGATCAATTCTATGTTGAATTTTCTGCTGAAGAAGAAATGTTCTATAAAAGAGCTCTTACTCTTGAATCTTGGCATGATGTGGTAGTACTTTCGAAAGATCTTATGGACTTCATCAAAGCTCAACAGCCTGAAAAATTGGACAATCAAGAAGAGCAAGAGTTTAAAATCCAAGATGAATCTGATACTACTAATGATACTCAAAATCAAGAGTCATCAGTCCAGTCTCAGCAATCTGGTTCAGAAGCTAAAGAAGAAGTCCAAGGCAATGCAGATCAAGATCAACCTTCAGATAAAGAAGAAGAAAATAAAATTTCAGAAATAGAAGACACCCAGGGAGAAGAGGAGAGCGAAGAAGAAACTCAAAAATTTGACGATCTTAATAAAGATTTTATATCTACAACCGATCGTGAATTTAGAAAAAAAGAACTCGAAATGAATACTCAACTAAATAATGATGATGTCATTGTGTGTTCTTCTATTAAGTACAAAGATGCTATGAAGTTGATAAACGATTATGATTACTTAGCATCTCAGCGTAGCAATCCTGAAGATCATAGCTACTTTAAGTATTCTACTGAACTTCACGAAGATGCTTATTACGATTACATGAAAAAAGTAAAAAGAAATGTCATGTATGCTGTTAAAGAATTCGAAATGAGAAAGAATGCATATCAACATACCCGTGCTCAGATACGAGATACCGGTGTTTTGAATGTAAACAAAATCCATTCATACAAGTACAATGATAATATCTTTGGTCAATTGACTCAGTTAGCTCAATTCAAAAACCATGGTATTGTTATGTTGCTTGATTGGTCAGGCTCTATGAGCAGTATTCTTTCTAGTGTTATTGATCAATTGATCCACTTAGTAACATTTTGTAAGAAGATCAATGTTCCTTTCGAAGTATATTCATTCACCTCGAAGGTTTCATACAACGAGAACAACTTACAATTTAATAGCAATATTAACTTCGAAGAGTTACAGTATAACGAATTGCTGTCTTCAACAATGAGCAAGAGCAAATTTGAAGAAGCTTGTTACTACCTTTACATGTGCAGATTTGATAATTCTTTAAGACATTTCGTCATGGGAAATGCTGATCACATGGGTGGAACTCCTTTGCAAGAAGCTTTACTTGTCAGCGACCATGTTATAACACGCTTCAAGAAAAGAAATAATGTGAACAAAGTTAACTTTGTTTGCCTTACTGATGGTGATGCTCATATGTTTAATATCAAAAACCTTTATGTTCACTATCGTAAGGAAGTATGCTTGGTACATGAAAATACTACCTTCAGGTTCAATAAAGACAGCTTACAAATAACGGCAGATCTTCTTGACTACATATCCAAAAAGCATAAAACAAATAACATCGGATTCTTTGTCTCTAGTTCTAAAAGAGACGCTTTGTACCGAATCGGTAGAATTAAAATGATCGATAGTGAATGGGCTAATATATATGATTATGTAGATGAAAATCGATCTAAGATCAATAAGGTGTTTCGTAAAGATAATTGTTATGAAATGCAAAACGTTGTTGGGTATAATAACTACTTCGTTACAGTTGATTCAAACTTAGAAATCTCAGATGATGAAGAGTTCACAGTTAATTCGAATTCTAAGAGTGATGTATTGAAATCATTTAAAAAGTTTCAATCCAATAAGAAAACCAATAAAATCCTCATGGGTAAGATCGGAAGGGCTTTTGCATAAGAAGCTCACTTCTTATTACAAATTAATCTAAAAAACGGTGTATTATTTCGATTAATTGGTGTATAATATACAGGTAACTTGGGAAAGGATATATATTATGAAAACTACTACTTTGAACGTGATCGAGGCCCTCAACGAGAAATTTCCAGGGTCTAATGGAATCTTTTCGAAAAAAGATATTATTGCAGCTACTGAAGAATTGGGTTATCCTCATAAAGAGTTTTACCCATTGATGAAATATCCTAAAGTAAGCCGTGGTGTCTATGATCTAACTTCGTTGATGCCAAACAAGGAGACGGATAAAAAACCAATGTCGAGTAATGTACAATCAATATTAAACGATGCCGATTCAGCAATTCTCGATATCGATCCTACTTTCATACCGTGGGGTAACTTCGGCGATCTAAAGAAGATTGTTAAATCTGCTCTATTTTATCCTATATACATTTCTGGTCTATCAGGTAATGGTAAAACCATGATGGTAGAGCAAGCATGTGCTCAATTCAAGCGTGAATGCATTCGTGTACAGATTACTCCTGAAACAGATGAAGACGATTTAATTGGTGGATTCCGCTTGATCGATGGAAATACTGTTTTTTCTAAAGGCCCAGTCATTCGTGCCATGGAGCGCGGAGCTATTCTTCTAATTGACGAGATTGATCGTGCTACAAATAAGATCATGTGCTTACAAGGTATCTTAGAAGGTAAGCCAGTAATGATCAAAAAGACGGGTGATATTATCAAACCACGCCATGGCTTCAATGTGATCGCCACTGCTAACACTAAAGGTAAAGGCTCAGATGATGGCCGATTCTCAGCCGCTTCAATAATTGATGAAGCTTTCCTTGAGCGCTTTACTATTACAATGGAACAACCTTACCCATCGCAAGCAATTGAACGACGAATCTTAGATGCACATGCAGTGAAATATAAAGTGGATGATTCAGAGTTTATTGAAAAGCTTACTCAGTGGGGTGAGATTATTCGTAAAACTTATTTTGACGATGGTGTAGATGAAATTGTTTCAACTCGTCGTTTATGTCATATTGTCCAAACTTATTCTATTTTTGGAAATCGATCGAAGTCGATTGAGTTGTGTATCAATCGATTTGATGAAGATACCAAAGAGGCATTCCTAGATTTGTATAGCAAACTAGATGCTTCTGTCGAAGAAACTGAAACATATTATGAGGAACAACCAATTGATCCAGTATAAATTTAGAGAAAAGGAGCTCCTTAAAGAGCTCCAAACCTATATTGATAAGACCTATAACCAACACTATGCCGGCGGTAAAATTCAGGCAACTGAAGACATTATCGATGACGGACATGGTACCGGTTTTTGTATTGGTAATGCTAAGAAGTATCTAAAACGTTATGGTAAGAAAGGTGAAACTCCTGAAGAATGGCGTAAGGATATTATTAAGGTTCTCCATTACGCGCTTATCCAGCTTTACATTCACGACTTAGAACATAAAAATGATTAAAAAGTGTTGTACAATATACTCGTTCTAGTGTATAATATATACTTCAATGCTTAAAGGATTACATAATGAATTTATCAACAGAAACACTAAATATTTTACGCAACTTATCTTCAATTAATTCTAATCTAGTAATTAATGAAGGTAGTAACTTAGCAACTATCTCTGAATCAAAGACCATTATGTGCGAAGCAAATATTCAAGAAATGTTTCCACGACAAATCGGTATCTACGATCTCGGAGAATTACTTTCAGTAATTGGTCTAATGGCTGATCCGGAATTGGTATTCGAGGAAAATTCACTACTCGTTAAAAGTGGTAAACAAAAAATTCGATACTTCTATTCAGAAGTAGATATTCTAACCAAGCCAAGTAAGAGTATCTCGATGCCAAACGTGGATGTCTCATTTACTATTACTGAAGAACAACTGGGGCAAATTCGAAAAGCTTCTAGTGTTCTACGACATAATGAATTAATGATCAGTAACGAATCTGGCGAGCTTACAGCAAGTGTGGTAAACTCTAAAGATCCTACTTCGAATTCATATATGTTAACCCTTGATGCCGATCAAGAATTTGACTCAGAGTTTAAATTCTTTGTAAGCATTCCTAATCTTAAACTAATGAGTGGTGATTATGTCGTAAATATTTCCTCAAAACTTATTTCCCAGTGGATAAATAATACCACTGATATAAAATACTTCATAGCTCTCGAGAAAAACTCAAGCTATGCTTAACCTGATTCTCATATATAATGAGGATAATATGTACGATGCTGGATGCTCAGGTCGTACTAATTTAGTCAAACTTTGCAAAGGAGAAAACCATGACTGAAGAAGTAGATGTAACAGAAACTGAGGTAGAAGTACCTGCAGAAGAACAAGTAGTACTTTCACTACAAGATATGGCAACAATGGTTCAAATTATTGATCTTTGTTCCGAACGTGGTGCATTTAAAGGAACAGAACTAGAGCCGGTTGGCGTAGTTCGAGGCCGAATTGCTCGATTCCTCAATGCTGCAGCTCCTCCGGCAGCCGAAGAAGGTGCAACTGAAGAAGCTCCGGAAGAACAACAAGTAGCTTAACATTTATTAATTGACGGTGAATTTACATAATGGATATATCTGAAAAAGCAAATCTGATTGGTGCTCTCAAAAAGGGCACCGTCACAGTAACGTTTCAAAAAATCGACTCTGACGAAATCAGAGTTATGCCCTGCACTCTTAACCCAAGTGTACTTGAAGCAAATGGCGTAACAATAAAGGTCGATGACCAACAAGCAGAATCTGAGCATATTGTTTGTTGGGCATTAGACAAAAATAATTGGCGCTCTTTCATTGCTAATACAGTAATTTCTTGGGAGGTAATGGGTGAATAATAACAAAGATTTTTTGTGGTGTGAAAAATATCGTCCAGCTACAATTAATGATTGCGTTTTGCCGCAACATATTAAAACTACATTTGAGAATATTGTTAAAGGAGGTGAACTACACAATATGCTCTTAACTGGTACTGCCGGCTTAGGTAAGACCACTGTGGCAAAAGCGTTATGTAATGAATTGGACCTGGACTATATTCTTATAAATGGTTCTGAAGAATCTGGTATCGATACTCTTCGTACTAAGATTAAGAACTTTGCTTCTACGGTTTCGCTCCAAGGTGGTCTCAAAGTAGTCATCTTGGACGAAGCTGATTATTTGAATCCACAATCAACGCAACCCGCTCTCCGCGGGTTCATTGAAGAATTTTCTAATAATTGTAGATTCATTTTAACGTGTAACTTTAAGAATAGAATTATTGAACCATTGCACTCTCGTTGTGCAGTAATTGAATTCAATATATCTAAAAAAGATACACCACCTCTTCTTGCTCAATTCATGAAGAGAACCGAACACATACTTAAAACAGAAAATATTGTATACGAAAAGCCAGTTATCGCTGAGCTCATTATGAAGTTTGCACCTGATTGGCGTAGGGTTATTAATGAATTGCAACGATACAGCAGTTCAGGTACAATTGATTCTGGAATACTAGTATCTCTCAATGACGTCTCTATAAATAATTTGATGTCTGCGTTGAAGAACAAAGACTTTAAAAAGATGCGACAATGGGTAGTGGATAATACAGATGTAGATACTTCTTCAGTTATTAGAAGTATTTACGACAATATGACTGATTATGTATTACCTCAGTCCATACCACAATTAGTTTTAATTCTCGCTGAGTATCAATATAAAGATGCTTTTGTTGCAGATCATGAATTAAACTTAGTTGCATGTATGACTGAAGTTATGGCGAATGTTGAGATTAAATAATGAATCCATTTGACTATTTAAATGCTATTAACACTAGCAAAAAGAACATAATGGTGGATGATATTTCTGAAAAGGAATATAATCCATTTATTATCAATCGAGGTCTTTCTTATTTCCAAGATACTGTTCTTATTGCTAATGAGATGAATGTTAATCACCAACTGGATCATCGTCTTCAATTTGATTTTTATATAAATATAGTTAATAAACGAAAACGGTTTTCGAAATGGCTCAAACCAAATGAACCAGAAAATCTTGAAGCAGTAAAACAATATTATGGATACAGCAATGAAAAGGCTAAATCCGTATTACCATTACTTAGTACTGAACAAATTGAAGAGATAAAGAAAAGGATTTATACAGGTGGAAGAAAATAATAATAATATTCGTCTATGGACGCCGGCAGATATGCTGGAGATTACACTTAATGAGCCAGATGATTTTTTGAAAATCCGTGAAACTTTAACTCGTATCGGAGTTGCTTCACACAAAGATCAAAAGCTTTATCAGTCTTGTCATATTTTACATAAGCAAGGTAGATACTTTATTGTACACTTTAAAGAGTTATTCTTACTTGATGGTAAGCCCTCCAATCTAGTAGATAATGATATACAACGTAGAAATACAATTGCTACATTACTATCAGACTGGGGACTTATCACCATTGTCTATCCGGAGCAAGCTAAAGATGTTGCACCTTTACGACAAATTAAAGTAATCCCATTCAAAGAAAAGAAAGAATGGGAATTGTGCCCTAAGTACAACATTGGTAACAAGAACTAAAGTTTAACTTGCGTAGGTTGATACACTTACTAGTGATAATATCAATAGCATAGGTGCGAACAGTATTGCTCTATCTTTTAGAGTCATTTGTTTCTCCTTGCGTTTCACAACGCGCTAACGCTTCACAGCGAATGGATGTTACAGTTTTGTTTCGGTTTTATTAAACCTATGTTTATTTATACGAGTAATGAAATGAAAAAGATATGGACTTTATGGGCAAAGGCATTAGGCGAAAAAGCCTTTGCTAATAACAAAGATGCTGATATGGTTGCAATAATCAGGACTGCAATAGTCCTAGTCAATTTCATTACTTGCTTTTTTATTATGGCAAATGTTATAAGGCATTGGTGATGGAAGAAATTAAAAAGCATATAGAAGAAATGCACAAAATGTTTGGTGATCTACCCGATCCTAAACACGAACCAAAAAGATTTAAATATTACGTAAAATTGTATAAATTTTTTAAAACTCGTAGTATTGAAGTATAAATATAATTGCTAGTGCAGATTGGTCTGGCTAGTAGACAACAACCTTGCTTAAATTAAAGGAGGCTATTATGGTACAACCTAAAGCATTTACATTCCCGCATTCTAACTTTATTGGCTTTGATCACATTTGGAACGAGATCGAAAGGCTGACGCAATCTCAGCAAACAGATTATCCAAAACATAATGTGGTTAAACATAGCGATACTAAATTTGCTATAGAGTTAGCTCTTGCTGGTTTTAAACGAGAAAACCTAGAAGTAGAAGTTAAAAGTGGTGTATTAGTCGTGCGTGGTAATTGCGACGATAATTCACGTGACTTTTTGCATAAGGGTATATCTACCAGAAAGTTTGTAAGAACCTTTAGACTATCAGAACATGTTGTCGTTGATGGAGCGGACTTCGTTGACGGACTTCTTGTCATAGATCTAAGAGTAGAACTTCCCGAAGAGAAGCGTCCTCGCACTATAGAGATTGGATCATCAAGGTCTAATCACCAATTACTAACAGAGGGATGAAATGAAAAAACTGGCAATTACTGCCTTGTGTTTTTTCTCTTCCTTAGCTAGTGCGAACGATGTTGAAGAAATTGTGATAATAGCTAAAAAGCTAGAAATTACTATGATTAAAATTTCTGATACTCACAAACAGAACCCATTGACTGGGAACTGGCATTATGTTGAGAAGAAGAAAGAAAAGAACAAGGCATAACTAAAATGGGCGGGAAACTGCCCATTTTTTTGTGTACAAAATGATTATTTTGAGTTATAATATATCCTATGAAAAACTTTTATACTAATGTATCTCGTTATGGAAACACTCTCCTTTACCGTGGCTTTGAAAATGGCAAACGGGTTCAAAGGAAAGTAAAATATAAACCAACCTTATTTGTTCAAACGAATAAGCCAACAGAATGGAAAGCCTTAGACGGAACTCCAGTTTCTCCTGTTGAATTCGATACTATGCGTGAATGCAAAGATTGGATCGATATGAATAGGGAAGTAGCTGGTAGATCGATCTTTGGTAATATTCGCCATATATCTTCTTTTATCAATGATGCTTTCCCTGGGAGTATCGAATTCGATCGAAGTTTAATTAATGTTACTTCAATCGATATTGAGGTTGCTTCTGATGATGGGTTCCCTGAACCTGCTGAAGCAAGTAAAGAAGTTACTGCAATCACAATTAGAAACAATATTGATAACACATATTATGTCTGGGCTACAGTCGATTATGATGTAGAAAAGTCTATTATGAAAACTCACCGAGTAGTCTTCAACAAATGTGAAAACGAACAAAGACTTCTCATCGATTTTATTTCTCACTGGTCCACACCAAAGAATACACCCGATGTTATTACTGGCTGGAACTCTAGATTCTTTGATATACCATACCTTGTTAATCGTTGTTATCGTCTACTTGGCGAAGATATGGTTAAAAAGTTTTCGCCGTGGGGTATGGTTGACCAAAGAGAAATAACTGTAATGCAACGTAAGCAACTGACATACGAGATCCATGGTGTGTCTCAAATGGACTATCTGGAACTCTTTAAAAAGTTTGGGTATTCCTATGGTGCTCAAGAATCATATAAACTAGATCATATTGCTCATGTAGTTCTTGGAGAAAAGAAGTTGTCATATGACGAATATTCTTCTCTTCACACTTTATATTTACACAATCCTCAAAAGTTTATTGATTACAACATTAAAGACGTAGAACTCGTAGATAGACTTGAAGATAAACTCGGTCTAATTACTCTAGCT
>Ga0222719_10002302_pt1 | contig 17548 bp, 17 predicted proteins | sample C33_34DmetaG_FD_165039 | JGI IMG/M metagenome (GOLD analysis project Ga0222719, IMG submission 165039) | Estuarine water microbial communities from San Francisco Bay, California, United States - C33_34D | ecosystem: Environmental > Aquatic > Marine > Unclassified | place: USA: California... | reverse complement strand
ATAATTCATGTCCATTTCGAGTAACCCATCTAGAAATATCTTCTTCAGCGTCGGGATCGTCAGCTGAGACATTTATAATTTGACCAACTTGCATTTTTTCAAGTTCAATTTTTGTTCTAAATACAGGTTCTGGACAAAATAATCCAGTTGCATCTAATTTTTTTTCGTCAGACTCAGACATTTAATATCCAAAACAAATTTGTCTTATTAAAGTTATAGTAAAAAATTAAAAATATTTTATCAGTAAAAGTGTTAAAAATTAAAACAAGGATAATTATCTAAAGAGGTCTTCATTTTCAGGTCGAATCAAATCTTGAATGCCGTGTTTTTCAGAATTAAAAGAATAGTTACGAATTATCACTACAGGACATTTACTTGTTTTTCCCATTACTAATTCTGCAGCTGAAGAAAGTTCATCAGCAATAGCTATTGCAGTAACACGTAACATCCGATTAAAAGAATCAAAAGTTCCAGAATAATCAAGAATAGGTTGCAAACCAGAAATACCGATTGCACAATTTGTCTGGCCCATTCTAAAAGGCCTTCCAAAAGTATCAGAAATTATAACTGCAACATTTTTACCTGTTTCATTAAAAATTTCTTTTCTTAATTTTTCTGCTGATTCATCTGAATTTAATGGAAGTAATGTAGCAAATCCATTAACAACGTTACTTTCATCAATTCCTGAATTTGCACAGATAAACCCATTTTTGGTTTCCGTTATAATTAAGCCATTTTTCATTCTCACTATTCTTTTAGATTCTGATAAAACTAATTCTACAACACGTGGATCTTTTTTGTATTGTGAACTGATTCCTTCAGATAACAGTGATGGATTAACTGTAGACAATTCAACTAATCTTCCTTCCTGTTTAGAAATAATTTTTTGGGCAATTACAAGAATATCACCATCACACACATCAGTAGAAGTTAAAATAATTTTAGTTAGATTATCGCCAGAGATAATTTCTCTATCAATATGAATTGGATTTATTTTCAATTATTGTTCATAAAACAAAGAAGTAAAAAATTGTTTAGACACTAGTTTGTAATTCTAATTTGAAATGCTTGTTAATAATATCCAAAATTTTAGATAGATCTTTTTCTTCAAGTGTAGTAGTAGCTAAATCTTTCACTAGGTCTTGAGCCCTATATGCAATTCCAAGCCCAGAAACGTCAAACAGTTTAATGTCATTTGCGCCGTCAACTACACAAACAATATTTTCTTTCTGTTCACCCCATTCTTCAATTTTGATTTTTGCAGCCTTGGATTTATCAGAATCAACATTAATTTTTACACCATCTAATTTTCCATCTTTAAAGATTAGGTCATTACAAAAAACATGATCTAAGCCTAATTCTTTTTGTAATCTGTCCATCATCAATGTAAAACCTCCAGAAACCGCCATGATTTTCCAACCTGCAGATTTTAAAATTCTACAGGCCTCTTTAGCGCCAGTCATAATTGGTAAATTATCAGCAACTTCCTGACAGACTTTTTCATCTAATCCCTTTAAAGCAGCAACTCTAGTGCGAAGTCCTTCTTCCCAATTGATTTTTCCTTGAATTCCTTGTTTAGTAATTTCCCAAATCTCATCTTCTTTGTTTAGTTTTTCTGCAAGAATTGGAAGATATTCTTCATCTAATAATACACCCTCAACGTCAAAAATTATTAGCAATGGATTTCTGAATTTGGAAAAAAATTCTAATAATATTAAAGTAGTGCCATCATAATTTGAAATTTTAAATTCACAGTATTAAAGTGTGAAAAAATATTCAAAAACGGTAATAATAAATCACGGAATGATTAGTATAGTATATGGTCGAAGAACTTGAACGAAAATATGATGTCAAAATCTTAATGACTGAAGAAAAGGTAAAATTTCCTGATGCATTAAAAGCACAATTAAAAGAATCAGGAATGATGGATGAAAAAGGTAAATTGAAACTCAAAGGCGTGAGTCCAAAAATGCTCAAAAGAATGAAGCAAGAATATGTAGAATGTCCAGTCTTAAAAGAAGATATTCAATTTGTACAATGTTTTGTTTGTCCAAATTTTCAAAGTAGGGTAATGGGAGAGGTTTTCTGTAAAGGGGAACCACTAAAATAATTTTAAAAAGTCACGAAAGGCTCATTAATTAAAATAATTCTCTGTAGTGTAGTTTTGGGAAAACAAGATGTAGGAATTACAGTTTCAAAAAAGGAAGACTTCAGTGAATGGTATACTCAAGTAGTTTTAAAGGCAAAACTTGCAGATTATGCACCAGTAAAAGGATTAATTGTTTTAAGACCAGACGGATACTCAATTTGGGAATCACTACGAAGTACATTCGATAAGAAATTTTCACGCAACGGAATAAGAAATGGATTTCTACCAATTTTAATCCCAGAATCACTCCTAGGAAAGGAACAGAAACATTTTGCAGGGTTTAATCCAGAAGTTTTTTGGGTCACACATTCAGGAACAAATGAAGTAGGAGACAGATTGGCATTAAGACCTACATCAGAAACATTAGCATATACACTATATTCAAAATGGATTCAAAGTTGGAGAGATTTACCATTAAAAATTAATTTTTGGAATACCGCATTAAGAGCAGAAATTAAAGCAACCAAACCATTTCTTAGAACATCTGAATTTCTTTGGCAAGAAGGACATACAGTGCATTCAACAAAAGAGGAAGCTGAAAAAGAAGTAATCAAAATCCTAGACATTTACAAAAATACAGTTGAAGAAGAATTAGCAATTCCAGTCACAACAGGTAAAAAAAGTGAAAAAGAAAAATTTGTTGGTGCAGAATATACAACAACTATGGAATCAATAATGCCAGATGGAAAAGCATTACAAATGGGAACATCACATTTCTTAGCACAAAATTTTTCAAAACCATTTGAAGTCAAATTTGCAGATAAAGATAACGTAGAACATTTTGCATGGCAAACTTCATGGGGAGTGTCATGGAGATTAATCGGTGCGATGATAATGGCACACGGAGATGACAAAGGATTAGTTTTACCACCAAAAGTTGCACCAATGCAAGTAGTCATCATACCAATTTATAAAAACAATAACGATAAAGAAAATGTCATTACAAAAGTAAATGAAATTGCAAATATTTTAGAATTAAAAAATATCAGAATCCACATTGATTCCAGAGAAGAACTCACACCAGGGTACAAATTTAATGACTGGGAATTAAAAGGAGTTCCACTCCGAATAGAAATTGGACCAAAAGATATTGAGAATCAAAGCATGGTTCTTGCTAAGAGATACAATCATGAAAAAATGAAAATGGGGTTAAACGAAGTGGATAAAATTGTCACAATTTTAGATGAAATACAAACAGAGATGTTAAAAAAGGCCAAAATGGAAGCTGAAAACAATACAATAGATATTGAAAACTATGATGAATTTAAAATGAAAATGGAAAAGGGAGGTTTCTTTAATTCTCCATGGTGTGGGAAATTGGAATGTGAAGAAAAGATCAAGGAAGAAACAGGTGCAGAAATAAGAGTAATTCCATTTAATAGTGAAAATACTTCAAAAGAGTGCATTTATTGTAAACAGCAAAGTAAATCCATACCAATTTTTGCTAGAGGGTACTAGGAAGGTTATTGCCGCAACACAATAATACAAAAAATATTTTTTTTAGGTAATGACAGTTAATCCAGAATTACAAAAAAATAATGAATTATTACAGCGATTTAAAGAAACAAGGAACAGGACATTAGAATTAGTAAAAAATTTAGAAAAAGATGATTTTGTGGTTCAAACTGCAGCATATATGAGTCCACCAAAATGGCATATTGGTCATGTAAGTTGGATTTATGAAGCCATAATAAGCAAAATAGATAAAAATTATCAATTTCATTCAAAGGAATTATCAGAATATTTGAATTCATATTATCAACAGTTTGGTGCTCCTCACGACAAAGGACTTAGAGGCATCATATCAAGACCAACAATAAATGAAATTTTTCAATATTTCAATACAATCAATCAAAAAGTTGAAAAATTCATTCAAACTCATGAATTAAATGAACAAGAAAAAAAATTAATCATTACAGGATTTCATCATGAATGTCAACATCAAGAATTACTTGTGTATGATTTGCAACATCTTTTAGCTGAACAATATTTACCAGTAAGAAAAAATAAAATCAATACTCAAGAAAACAAAGAAAAAGAATTTACTGAAATAAAAGGAGGGATATTTGAAATGGGATATAATGGCAATGAATTTTCTTACGATATCGAATTACCAGAACACAAAACATATCTTGAAGATTACAAGATAGGAATTTTCCCAGTTACAAATAAAGAATATTTAGAATTCATGAATGATGGAGGATATGAAAATTACAAATTCTGGTTATCAGATGGATGGGAAAAAGTAAAATCAAATAAATGGAAATCTCCAATGTATTGGGAAAAAATTGAGAATGAATGGCATGTAAGAGACTTTTCAGGAATTAGAAAAATCAATCCAAATGAGCCAGTGTGTCATGTTAGCTACTATGAAGCTGATGCATATTGTAAATGGGTAGGAAAAAGATTACCAACCGAAGCAGAATGGGAGAAAGCTGCATGTTGGAATGATGAGAAACAAGAAAAAACAATATTCCCATGGGGAAATAGTGATCCTACAGAAGAAAATTGTAATTTATTAGAATCATATCATTGGGGATGTACAGAAATAGGCACATATCCTAATGGAAAAAGCCCATCAGGGTGTCAACAAATGATTGGAGATGTTTGGGAATGGACATCATCAGAATTTGTAGGATATCCAGGTTTCAAATCAGGTTTTGATGAATATAACGATAAATGGTTTACAAATCAAAAAGTTTTGAGAGGAGGATCATTTGGAACTCCAAACATGTCAATTAGAGGAAGTTATAGAAATTTCTTTAGATTAGATGAAAGATGGTTATTTTCAGGATTTAGATGCGTAGAAAAAATTTAAACTTTAGAAACCAAAGTTAACGAAAAATATTTTTTATCATCTAACCACATTTTTTTAATTTCAAATCCAGCATCATAAAGTATTTTTTTAATTTGGTTGACTTGATATTTGTGAGAATATTCAGTGTGAATTAATTCATTTTTTTCTAAATTTAAAAGTAAATTAGATTTTGAGATAATTACAGATTGAGACACAAGAGATTTTAAGTTCATTTCAATTCGTTGATCACTTTCATTATAAATCGAGTAATGTGAAAAATTGTTAAGATCAAAATCAGCATCAAGTTCATTATTAATTCTTGATAAAACATTAAGATTGAATTGAGCAGTAATATCTGCAGAATCATTGTAAGCAGATTCTAAAATATTTTTATCTTTAACTAAATCTAAACCAATTAAAAAAAGATCACCTGATTTCATTGTAGAAAAAATATTTTTTAAAAATGCTTTTCCATTATTTGGAGTGAAATTCCCAAAACTAGAACCAAGAAAAATTATTAGATTTTTTGTCTCATCATAATTTTTTAGGAATTCTAAACCGCCCTCATAAGTATCAATTATCCCAGTAATGTGTAAAGTCGCATAGTCTTTCAACAATTGTTCTGAACTTTCAGCAAGTATTTCAGAAATATCAATTGGAAAATATTCAGTTTTTGTCTGTAATTTTGTAAAAATATCAATTAGAACTCTAGTTTTTACTGATGCACCGCTTCCAAGTTCAACCAATTTAGTTTCCTCATCTAGAAAAGGCAGTAAATCAGATTCCAAATTTTTTAAAATATCAAGTTCAGTCCTAGTAGGATAGTATTCAGGAAGTAAACAAATGGATTCAAACAGTGAGGAGCCTTCAGAATCATAAAAAAATTTTGGATTGATAAATTTTGAATTCTGAGATAGGCTAAAAGATATTTCTTCAGCAAAAGATTTTTCAATTTTTGTTGCATGAGGTTTAAAATAACGAAGTTTAGAATCAACAACATATTGTTTATAATCTAATTTTTTATCAGAAAAATCATTCAAACAGTAATTCCTTTTTTAATTAACTTAAAATTCTTCTCACAAAAATTACGCACAAAACATATTTCTTGTTGTGACTTTATGTTCTGTGCTCTTTTTATTATATTCATGACTAAAAAAAATTCAATGAAAACAATCTATCTCAAATATCACAATGAAATGATAGAAAAATCACCAGCGTTTAGAAATTACGCAAGAGGTATCCATACAGATGCAACAGCAATCATGTACACATCTACACTAAAGCTTCACATCATGCCTTTTGCAGTAAAAAAAGGAATTATAACTAATGTAGATGCTTTTGATGAATTAGTAAAGCTTGACACAGAGCAAATTACAGATTTTATGTTAGATTTTATCGATACACAGACAGTAAAACCAAAATCAATTGTAAGATACATTGCATAAGTTGAAAAATTCTTTGATATGAATAGAAAAATATTTCACAAGAAAATTGTTAGAAACTCAATTCCAAAAGATACACAACCAACAGGAGGATTAGTACCAGTTACAGATGAAGAAATTTACAGAATGCTTCAAGCTACAAAAATCAAGAGAAACATTGCACTGGTTCATTTTATAGCCTCAACAGGCATGAGACCAGGAGCAATCAGAGACCCAGTATTACAAATAAAAAATCTTGTTGAAATGCCACATCCAAAGAATCCAAACATATCAAAATATTGTTACGGTGTGAGAATATATGATAATTCAAGAGAGGGGTACTGGGCATTTCTTACACCAGAAGCTACAAAAGCATTAGACGATTATTTAGAATACAGAAAATCACACGGAATTATTCTAACTGATGAATCAGTATTGTTTGAAGGAATAATGGGACCACTAACTGAACAAGGAATTAGGGCAATATTTGATAGACTAGTGAAAATGGCAGGAATTGAACGTCATAAAGTAGGAAAAACTAGGTGGAATAAAGCAACAATCTACATGTTTAGAAAGAGATTCAATACAAAACTAAAGCTAAACAATGCAATTAATTCAAACATTGCAGAAAAATTAATGGCACATAGTAACGGCCTTGATGGAACATATTTTCAACCAACACGAGAAGAATGTTATGTAGAATTTTGTAAAGCAATAGAAGAATTGACAATAGATCCAGTATACAAACAACAACAAAAAATCAAAGAGTTAGAAAAAAAGAATTCAGAACTAATTCAAAAACCAGACATCAACGTATTACAACAATTAATGAATGATCCTGAAGGATTAAGACAACTCAAAGAGTTACTTGCAAATACAGAACTAAGAGAAATAACATCTACAATACATTAATGATTTTGCTCTTTTTATCATAAAACAATAATCAAGGAATATGTTACTAACAGTTAAAGGAAAAAAATTTGAAATAAGTAAATCAGTTTGGGAAGAAGTTTGTAACGAAATAAGAAAAGCTCTTTTTTAAAATCAAATTTATTTTCAGAAAATGTGTTTTCTAATCTAGACCGTTATAGTTTCTTAAACAATCTTGTACCTAGGAATCAATTAATTTCAATAATTTGTATGAGCATCAATTCTTTTTTGACTAGGTTTGTGTTTTCCAGTTACAATGTAATTTATTGCATCACTCATGAAAACAGCATGATCACCAATTCTTTCAAGATATCTCAAAACTAATGCCTCTGCAAGAGCACATTTAGTATTATTGGATTTAATCAATTGAGGCAATCTTTCTTTGTAAATTTTATCAATGTATGCTTCATCATCTTGAATATGTGTAGCTTTTCTAATATCTAATTCTGCAAAAGAATGAACAGCTTCTCTTATCATGTGTTTTACTTTATTTGAAATTACAATTAATGATTCATTATCACATTCAGAAATATCTCCAAACAGTTCTCTAACTTGTGTAATATCATAAGCATATCTACCAAATCTTGAAAAAGCATAAGATATCTCAGTTGATGAACGAATTAATCGAAAATCATCGGCAACAGGTTGATACTTTAACAGCATATCAAAGATCAGATCCTCAACTTCAAAATATTTGGTACTAATTGAATCAGATAAAGTATGAACTTCATCGGTGGTATTTTTTCCTTCAAAATACGAATCAATTGCTAATGAAATACAATCTATTGCAGTATTACCCATTTCATTCATTATTGCAGATAGTTTTTCCAAAGATGGATCAATAAGACGAGTCATTTAACCAAATTGCCCCTGAACATATTTTGCAGTTAAATCATTTTTTGGATCAGTAAATAGTTTCTTTGTGTGTCTAAATTCAATCAAATCTCCTAGATACATAAATCCAGTATAATCTGAAACACGAACTGCCTGTTGCATGTTATGTGTAACTATGATAATTGTAAACTCTTTTTTTAATTCAGTAATAGTTTCTTCAATTTTTTGAGTTGCTATTGGGTCCAAGGCAGAAGCAGGTTCATCCATAAGTAAAACTTCAGGCTGGATTGCCAATGCTCTTGCAATGCAAAGTCTTTGTTGCTGTCCTCCTGATAACTCTACAGCAGGTTTCTTAAGATCATTTTTTACCTCATCCCAAAGATATGCCATTTTTAGAGTGTCCTCAACGATTTCATTTAGAATTCGTTTATCTTTAACACCATTAAGTCGAAGTCCAGCAGTTACATTATCAAAAATAGACATTGTTGGGAAGGGATTTGGTTTTTGAAATACCATTCCGACTTTTCGTCTATGATAAATTGGATCAATCTCTTTAGAATAAAGGTCAATTCCATCAATCATAACCTTACCCTCTACTTTTGCATTTTTTGTCATATCATGCATTCTATTCAAACATCTAAGAAAAGTCGTCTTCCCACAACCTGAAGGACCAATTAAAGCAGTAACAGATTTTTCTTTAAATTTCATATTAACATTCTTGACTGCAGGTACATCCCCATAAGAAATGGTTACATCCTCTGCAATCATTTTAAATTTTTCTGAATCATTTTCAAATAGATCAGAAGTAGTTTGAGTTTCAGAAGTCATCGTAGTTAATTCTTACCTCCTACTTTTTCTTTAAGAGTTTTTAGAATTTGCATTGTTTCTTTTTTATGTAGTACTAATGCTCTAAGTCCAAGATTAATTCCAAGAATTATAAAAATCAAAACTAATGCAGCACCCCAACCTTGAAGTTGTGCACTTTCATAAGGCAACATAGACAATCTCCAAATTCTTAGCGGTAATGCATCCATTGGAGTATTCATGTTTGCAAAAAACAAACTACTTCCAAGAATAGTCATTATCAACGGGGCAGTTTCCCCACCAATTCTTGCAACAGATAACATTATTCCAGTAACCATTCCTTCTTTAGCTGCAGCAATTACAATTCTCATAGTTATAACCCATTTTCTAAGACCTAATGCAGTTCCAGCTTCACGATAAGTTATTGGAACCATCTTTAGAGATTCCTCAGTGGTTCTAGCTACAATAGGAAACATAATCAAAGATAATGCAAACGCTCCGGCCCAAACTGAAAAGTGACCTAAAACTAATACGATTACTAAAAATGCAAAAATACCTAATACGATAGATGGGAATTCCATAAACACATCATTGAAAAATCTCACAGATCTTGCAAGCCTATTATCGCCATATTCAGATAAAAATATTCCAGACATTACACCTATTGGAACGCCTATCAAACTTGCTAATCCAACTACAATCAAAGTTCCTTGAATTGCCGGACCTACACCTCCCGTTCCGCTACCTACAGAACCTGGAATTTCAGTAAGGAATTCTATAGATATTGCAGCAATTCCATTTTTAAAAACTTCAACCAAAATACTGCCAAGAGGAATAATTGCAGTAATAACACAACTAATAATGATGATACGTACAATTTTATCAACAATCAGACGTTTTTGAACATTTTGTTTGAAAAGAGCTCGATACTCTTGCCTTTTTTCCAAACTACTCAAGTGTTAACAGCTCCTTCTTTTACTTTGAGCATCCGAGTTACAAGAAGATGTGCAATTACATTAATGACCATTGCAATTCCCAATAAAACTAAAGCTACTCCAATTAATGCAGGCAAATGTAATCCTGCAGGAGATGCTTCAACAAATTCATTGGCAATAATACTTGACATAGTTTGACTAGGATCAAACAAAGAACCAGGGATTGCGTTAAGACCTGTTGCATTTCCAATTAACATAGTTACTGCCATTGTTTCACCAACTGCTCTTCCAAGTCCTAAAATGGATGCACCAATTAATCCTGTTTTAGAGTAAGGAAAAATTACAAGCTTAAACATTTCCCATTTAGTTGCACCCAACATGTATGCTGCCTCTTTTTGTTGTTGAGGTACGGTTTTCATTACTTCTCTTGCAACTGAAGAAACAGTTGGAATAATCATTATTGCAAGAATAATACTTGCTGTGAAAATATCCAATCCAAAAGGCGTTCCAGAAAAAAGCCAGATGCTATCTCCAAATGTATTATGAAGTGGTTTTTCCACACTATTCATAAAAAATTCTCTAAAAACATACAATCCCCAGAGTCCATAAATGATACTTGGAACTGCAGCTAAAAGTTCAACCAAAAACCCTAACGGTGCACCAATTTTTTTTGGTGCATCAGAAATAAACATGGCAATTCCAATACTCAATGGAACACCAATTGCCATGGCTAAAGCAGAAGTAACAAGCGTGCCTACAATATACGGTAATGCACCAAATGATTCTCTACCATCAGCAGCATTCCAATCAGTGCCTATGATAAAGGAAAGACCATTTTCTTCCCAAATAGGGTAAGATTGAGTGATTAATTGAAAAACCAGTAAAACAATTACAACTAATACAAAACATCCTGCAAGAGTGGCACCCATCTTGAAAATTTTATCTGGATCAAATTTGCGATCATTTTTTTTAGAAAATACTTTTTTCAATAATTTCTATATGAAAAATGATTTATCAGAAATTAGCCAATAAATTATGTAGTTTATAGTATCTATTTAGATCTATAAAAATTACATATGATATCGGTATATCTATGGAATTTGATTAATGGTATTGAGTCAAATAAAACAAATTCGACGATTGCAAATGACTGGAGGATCAACATATACTGTTTCATTACCTAAGACTTGGATTTTAGAATTAAAATTAAAAAAAAATTCAGAGATGACATTAATTAAAAATCTCAATAATTCAATTACATTATTTACAGAAATTCAAGATGAAAAACATCATGCTATAGCATCAATTTCTAAAAAGGATTCAAAAGAATCCATTCGTAGAAAAATTATTGCAATGTATCTATCAGGTTACAAAACTATTGAAATAAAAACAAAAGGGATTGAAATTCAAAGTTCACATCGAAGTACTATTCGAGATTTGGTACGAAGCACATTGATGGGAACAGAGATAATTGAAACAAGTTCAGAAAAAATTGTATTACAAGTTTTAACACAACTTGTACAATTATCATTTAATGTTGCACTAAAACGAATGTATGATTCTGCAAAAAATATGCATCAAGATGCCATTGAAGCATTAAAAAATCAAGATAAGGAAAATGCAGTGGAAGTAGAAAAATTAGATGATGAAGTAGATAGATTCAGCCTCTACTTGATGAGAAATCTCAATCTAGCATTACAGGATACCCAGATATTACTAGATTCTGGGCTCAAAAAACCATCAGATTGTTTAGGATATAGAACAATAGTAAAATGCGTAGAAAGAATTGCAGATCATGCAGGATTAATTGCAAAAAAAGTGAAATATGTCAAAAATCCAATTAATAAAAAAATTCTAAAAGAGATAGAAACAATTAGTGAAGAATCACTTGTTGTTTTCGATAATGCGATAACTGCACTTACCAAAAAAGACTACAACATGGCTGAAAAAGTTGCATCCAGTGTACCAGACGTAATTGAAAAAGAAAAAAACCTCATGGATTCCTTGAAATCAGATGAAAATACTGCCATCATTAAATTAGTTTTAGAAGACATTCGAAGAACTGCTGAATATTCCAGGGACATTTCTGAGATCACATTAGATGAAACAATTCAAACTGTTATTGAAGAAATTTAAAAAAATAATCAAATAATTATAATGTTTTTAATCACGATGCAATAATATTTTGGGATATTGTAATGCAATAATGAATTCTAGGTAATGGTTTTTTTCCACAGTTTAAGCAAATTTCTTGAAAAATTATTCTGCAATTTTTGCATTTAGATAAAACGTATAGTGAATTCCCACAATTTCTACATGACTCATCAGGCATTTTGTATGATGAATTTATTTTGTAATTCTTTCCCATCATTGCAGATATTATTTTTTAATGCAGTATTGGGGAGCATAGGGGTTATGACAATAATGGCTACGGACTGCAACCGATTAAGTAAGTATGTGTTGCTCAAGGAAGAATATGATGACGTCATTAATTCTAGACATGTAAAATGTGACAAAAACTAAATCCATATAGATTAAGTAATCTATCAAATCTACGATCATTTTAGTGATCTCAAAATATTTTATTTTCTATATAGTATATGGTACTAACATAATCTATGCCTACCAATTGTAAATAAACTTCCAGAAGTGATATAGTAATGAAGACAAAGACATCGTTACTGATTTTATTGACTGCAGTATTGGGTGCATTAGTTTCCCCAATGTCTGCTAGCGCAGCAACAAATCCTGACATACCAGATCCAAATCAAAACTTTGTTTTGACTGGTGCAGGGGCAACTTTTCCATTCCCTCTAATTGATTTATGGAGAGTAGAATACAAAAAATCTTTTGATAATGTAGATCTAAATTATCAATCAATTGGAAGTGGTGGTGGAATTAAACAACACATTGAAAAAACTGTCAATTTTGCAGCATCTGATAAACCTATGAAGGAATCAGAAATGGAATTGGCTCCAGGAACATTACATATTCCTGAGTCAATCGGGGGGGTTGTATTAGCATACAACGTACCGGAGATTCCAGACAATGGATTGAAATTAACTGCTGATGCAGTTGCAGGAATTTATTTGGGAGAAATTACAAAATGGAATGATCCTATAATTACTTCTCAAAATCCTGAATTGAATCTTCCAGATGCAGAAATTGTAACAGCACATAGATCAGATGGTTCTGGAACCACCTTTATTTTCACAGACTACTTGAGTTCTGTAAGTAGTACATGGGATAGAGATGTAGGTATTGGAAAATCTGTTGCTTGGCCTAACGGCTTAGGTGCTGCAGGAAATGAAGGTGTTGCTTCTGTTGTAAAATCTACCGAGTATTCAATTGGATATATTGAACTTGCATATGCATTCCAAATTGGAATCACTTATGCATTTGTTGAAAATGCAGATAAAACTGCATTTATCGAGCCAAGTCTAGAAAGCATTTCTGCTGCATCAAGTGGTGCAGCTGATAATCTACCTGCAGCTGAAGATAGCTGGGTTGGAGTATCTCTAGTAAGTGCACCTGGACCAAAATCATATCCTCTTGCTAGCTTCACATACTTGTTAGTATTAGATGATTTAAAATCAGTAACAGAAAATAAAGCACAAGCTAAAGCCGTAATCCACATGATAAACTGGATGATCACTGAAGGACAACAATATTCTTCAAGCTTACTATACGTTCCACTAGCAGACAAAGTAGTGAAACTTGGTCAAGAGGGTCTACAGAAAGTCAAATATAATGGAGAACTTTTGTGGGATCCAAATGCAGTTAGTACTGCATCAACCCAAGAAGTAAAACAGGAAACAGTAAATTCTGAAGAAGGTGGTGGTTGTCTAATTGCAACTGCAACTTATGGTTCTGAATTTGCACCACAAGTACAACAACTAAGAGAAATTCGTGACAATCAATTGATGAACACAGAATCTGGTTCAGCATTTATGTCTGGATTCAATGAGTTGTACTATACATTCTCACCAACAATTGCAGACATGGAACGTGAAAGTCCAATGTTTAAAGAAGCAGTCAAACTTGGTTTGACACCAATGTTGTCCACTTTGGCAATCATGGAGAACGCAGAAACTGAAAGCGAAGTCTTAGGACTTGGATTGTCAGTAATTGCATTGAATTTGGGAATGTACATTGCAGCACCTGCAATGATGTTTTACGGAATTAGTAAAAAAGTAAAATCTGTTAAGTTATCTTAATAGACTCATTTTTCTATTTTTTTATTTTTTAAGAAATCATTGTTATGAGGATCAATTAATTGAAAACAAATTCAATTTTATAACAAAATAAAAACCATTTTTTAAAAATGGATAAAATTTCTAGAAATTGGTTAAAAATTTATTTTAGATTCTTCTTCTTTGTGTCTTCTTCTTTGGTGTGAGCTCTGTACTTTATTCTTGGTACGTTGGGTTTTAGGATTTAATAAAATAATGATTTTTAGTTATCATGAATTATTAACTCATTCAAACCAAAAATCTGTTTCATCGTCAACATCATCTAAATCGTCAACGTGAAATTCTTTTTTAATTTCTGTTTCCATACATTGCATATTCTAATTTTGTACTTATCTTGATTCTGATTAGTTCATGTAGTGTATTGTCTACTATATAGAAATCAAAAAGAAATGTTCCAAGAGGAAAGAGAAATCCGTTATCAAATCCTGATGAAATCTACAATGAAACATGGAATTGGCATTTGTATTTTTTATGTAATGTCTTACTCTATAAATTCATAATTATAAAAACATAGAATATGATATTTGCTTATACCTATGTTATCATCATAAACTATACTCTCTTTGTATAATAGATAATCTGCTTAAATTTTTTCAATGACTTGGAAAACTTCGTTACTGATTTTAATCGCAACAGTAATGGTTGCTTTCGTACCTCTATCTGCATATGCCGCAGTTGACGATGGTAGTTTGAACAAAATTACCTCTGATGGACAGTATGATATTGGTATGACTTGGCAACCGGCAGGACCACTTCAACCTGGAATTGAATATCTCTTTAATTTTGAGATTCGTGAAGGTATGAGCCAGAAAAATATTGATGACGCATCATTTAATTTTGATATCGTAAAAGATGGAACAATTACTGATAGTACATCATCTCTTTCTGGAACTCTAACAAAAACAATTTCATTTGAAGAACCTGGACTCGTTAATCTTTTGCTAACTGATGTTAATTCATCTACACAACAAATTGATTTCACATTCCCTGTGGGCAACGAAAAATCTTCTAAAAATGGAATTTCATATGCTATGAAAAACTACAATGCTGAGCCAAAAATTTTCTTCTGTGGCAGTGCTAAAGATTTAGCAACTTGTTTAGATAAAGAGATTACTGAGGAAACTAGTTGGTGGGGCAAAGTTACTATTATGATATATGCTCCTGGTTGGAATGAAGATTCTCAAAAAAGAGATAGAATTGGCGCTACTACTGATTCTGCATTAACAATTACTGCACGTGGTGATGGTAACTCAAATGCTGAACTAGGTGTTTGTAATGACAGTGATTCTGAAGGATTAATTGAATCTGGACCAAATACTGGTGTCTTTTATGGACGTCTAAAACTCAGTGCATCTGATCATGATATGAATAATGATGGTGTTAAAGAAACCGCACTTGGTGGAACCAGTTGTAAGAACTCTCCATTTGACGAATATGCAAAAATTGAAACCGGTAGAGATGGCGCAGTTACTGTTAACTGGGAATATAACCCTGAAGACAATAAGGTAATTACTAAAACTCTAACATACGGTTGGAGTGTAGCATCAATTGAATTCTTAGAAGATGAATATCCATTAGATGACAGAAATAAAGTTCAATTCAAACTCAATGAGAAAGACTTAGGTGATATGCCTAAAGACAAAGTTGATTTGAATTATAGAGTTTGGTCTGATAGTGACTTAGCAGGAATTACAGTTGAGGCAACACAAGATGGCAACTGGAATCAGAAAAAACCATATTTCTTCTACATACAAGATCATGAAGAATCAAACGGTGATAGCTTGTATGCACAAGAAGGTGATACCATCTACGTGAAGTATGTTGATACAACATTACCTGCAATAGGTCCAAATGGTGAACAATGGTCAAAATCTGACACATTAGATATCATTGCAACTACATCTGTAACATCTGGATACCCATACATAACACTACGTTAACAATGGCTATCTTAGAATCAGTAACGCAAAACAAACAAATGAAAAAATCATATGATTTTTCTACTTTATCTAGTAGAGAATCTCTTTTTCTTAATCTCATAAATCAAAATCCTGGAATACGTTATCTTGAATTAAAGAGTTTAACAGGATTGTCTAATGGTGTAGTTTCCTATTATTTGCATCAATTGGAATCTAACGGATTCATTAAATCAGTAAAAACCCCTCGTGTAAGTTGTTTTTACCCTTTATCTTCATCTGAATTATCTCAAAAAATTTTTAGACGTTCTAGACAAATTACCCCAAAAAAAATTCTTTTGGCGTTAATTCAAAAAAATCATTCTTTTACCACTCTAGTAAAGGAAGTACAAAAAGCTCCATCAACTGTATCTACATATGCTTCAAAATTAATAGAAGACAATCTTGTTTTTACTGAATATAAAAATTCAAAGAAAATTTTTAAAATAAATCCTGAATTTTTTGATCAATTAATTTATACTTTAAAAATTTCCACATAGTTTATGAAAACTGAAAAGGAAATCTTATTGAATTTCTATCTATACTCTCTACGTCTTATGATCCTAATGAAATTAGCTTCAGACATGGTAGCATCAGACCAAATCAGCTTAAGATACATGGGTTATTGTAAAAAAAGTCACTCCACCGTAGAGTTCGTAACGGATAGAAAAAAGCCCTTTTTTAAAACCAGGTTATTTCTTGAAAAATAGGAATGAAAAAGAGATCAATCTTACACGAATATTATTTTTTAAAAATTAGAATTTTACGAGTAAATTAGAGCAAATTAGTCAAATCGTATAAATTTTTAGTGACAAAAAGGGCAACTATACTTCTTGATATACTGGATAAAATATCTACATACATTGACAGAAATATTAAAAATTGAACATTTAAAAAAATATTTCATCAAAAAGAAAATGTTCACGTCAGAAACTTCCACAGTTAAAGCTGTAGACGATGTCTCATTTTCATTAAAACAGGGAGAAGTTTTTGTATTAGCAGGAGAATCAGGTTCTGGAAAATCTACAATTGCAAAATTAATTTTAAAATCAATTAAAGCAGATTCTGGAAAAGTTATTTTTGAAGAACAACACATAGATAGTCAAAAAAGAAATTTAGAGAAAATTAGTATGAATTGCCAAATGATTCATCAAGATCCATATGATTCAATTAATCCCAGAATGAGAATTAAAGATATTATTTCCGAACCACTTGAAATTCATAACATCATGAACAAAGAAGAAATAAACAACAGAGTAATTGAAGTATTAAAAGAAGTTAAACTAGAACCAGCAGAAGAAATTAGTAAAAAATACCCACACATGTTATCTGGAGGACAAAGACAAAGAGTAGTTTTAGCTAGAGCATTAGCAATTAAACCAAAAATCATTTTAGCTGATGAACCAGTATCAATGCTAGACGTATCAATTAGAGCTGAGGTGTTAGAATTAATGAGAGAGTTACAAAAAA